>Ga0315315_10000262_pt1 | contig 41805 bp, 36 predicted proteins | sample M140m3416metaG_FD_203699 | JGI IMG/M metagenome (GOLD analysis project Ga0315315, IMG submission 203699) | Ammonia-oxidizing marine archaeal communities from Monterey Bay, California, United States - M1 40m 3416 | ecosystem: Environmental > Aquatic > Marine > Intertidal zone | place: USA...
CGCAAACTCCAGTGCACTGGCGCCTCTCCTGAGCCTCATTGCTGAATCTCGTACATGACAACGGAGCGTGCACCGAGGCGATCGGGATGCGGAATCAGGCCGATGATGGGCTCGTAGGCGATGTCGAGTGTGCAGTCCATGGTCTCGTATGGAGACTCACCGCTGGTGGTGATTGAGATGCCGCAGCGCTCTTCAGCCCCTCGACAGTCGATGCTGTAGCCACCCAGAAAGTCAGTCATTCTGGCCTGTGCAACCTCTGAAGGGGATGGGCTCTCGCCGAATGGGATCACAGCGCCAGCACGACAACCATCCCGGACGGCATGGATGACCGTGGAGCGCATGAAGAACATCCAGCCAAACTCAAAAATGGCTGCAACCAGCGCCACAAAGAGTGGGATGGTGAGCGCGAATTCGATGGCGTGGGCGCCGCGGCGTGGAGAGCGATTCATTGAACGATTGAGATGGGGATAGAGGCTGCAATTTCAGCCAGAATAGTCGGAAGCTCAGATGCGTCAGGCGTCTCGTAGAAGGTGCCGTAGCCACGAGTCAGCGAGTCTAAGTAGATAGACTGCTCTTCATTATAGGTCTCGTTGAAGGACACGCTGAAGATGGAGATGCTCTGGTCAGCTGCTCGGTCTGCTTGTGCGATTCCGAGGGCTGCCACATCAGCGTCGCAGCTGGTTCCCTCTGGTACACACTGGGGTTTACCGTCGCTGATCAAGACGATCGTTTTGAGAGAGCTGGTCTCTGTGACTTCCTCATCCGTCAGCTGATCAATCGCGGCCTCGAGTCCGCTGCCTTGGCTGGTGCCAGAGTCACTAAACCAGGATCCCAAGGTGCCCTCATTGCACGAGATCATCTGAGGAGCGTCGTGAAAGTCTTCTGCCCATCGTGGTGTTGTGAAGGGCCAGTAGTTTCGATTGCACCAGTCGAGGGTCTCCCACTGACTGCGAATAGTCGTGTAGTTGGACTCTACCCGCTGCAGATCAGTCCATACTTCAGCGGCGCCGACGAAGGTCACCATGCCGATCTGATCCCCAGGAAAACCATTCTCCTGGATGAAGTCGAGCAGGGTGAGGTCGGCCACCTTGGCTTCATCAATCTCGTCTCGAAATGAACCGGTCACATCTTGGACGATGAATATCTCGCGTGATCTTAGTGCTCCCACTGAGCTTCCATTTGAGCGTGCATCTGCCTCGGTGGCTCCGAAGATTCGCGCGAGCATCAAGGGGATCGAGCCTCCCGGAGAATCCGCTTCACGCCGGACGGTCACCTCGACAGCATTGACGAAGTCAGCGCTCGGGTTGAAGGTGTGTGATGGAAAGTCCCAGCCACCGAAGATCACATCAGTCTCCGGCTCGAGAACCGCGAGATCCCCAGCGATGCGATTGAGGTTGACGATCTGTACGGCGCGTGAGCGTGCAGCATCCTCGCTGCGGGTCATGCGAAACTCAGTCAGTGCAGCATGGGCACCAGCATCTGCCGCATTTTGAGCCTGGAGACGAGCGAGTCGAATGTAGGAGAGATCGATGGCCAGGGCTGCAAAGCCCAAGAGTACGATGAGCAGCAGTGCGACCATGATGGCGTAGCTGCCGCGACGATGCTGGCGATTCAGTGTCATTGCGGACTTTAGAATACCAGCGGCTTTATGAGCATGGGGCTCATTCCTCGCTTGGGGGGTTGGTGCGCGCGAGCCAGGCCAGCGCTGCAGCACCTGCACCCATGATGCAAAGCTGCTGTATGCGGACCACAATGGCGACGGCGAGGGCATCAGGCATGGCCAGCCCAGCGGTGGTGGTGAGCAGTGTCAAGAAGATGGCATCCCAGCCTACCTGGGAGCCTGGCAAGGCAAACATGACGATCACTGCCGCCGTCGTGGTCGCATAAGTAAAGAGGAGACCGGGGACCGATGGGTCTGCGCCCAAGCTCCAGGCGGCGATGAAGATCCCGAGCAAGACCGTGCTGTGAGCAACAACCGACCACAGGGCACAGTGAACAAAGGCCCTCAAACCGTGAGTCTTCAGGGTCTGGAGTCCATTTGCCGCTTCAACCACAACCTTGTGGAGTCCCTGGAAGCGACCCACGCGGCCGAGTGTGAGGTCGGAGATGGTGGCCATCAGGCTGGGGCGAGTGATGACCACGAGGAGGCCCAGGCCCATCAAGCCCACCAAGCAGGCAGTCGCACCGATGATGCCTCTGTACTCCTCAGGAATGGGCGGTTCAGCGAGTACAAAGCACAAGAATGCCGCCATTGTCGCGACAATCATGCCGATGATGCGTGAGCCCATGCCGGCCGCCAGAGACATGCCGAGGCTCACCCGGTAGCGCTTGTGTGCGAACCAGGCTGCGCCGAACTCACCGACGGGACCCGGAAGTGCGCTGTTGAGCAACAGTCCGGCACATAGGATGGCTGCGAGGCCGATACCCGGCGGGCGTGTCTCGCCCGGGAGTAGGCTTCGCCATCGGAGGCCCAGGAACCAAAAGGCCATGCTCATGACGAACAAGCTGACGACCATGAGCCAGATGCGAGTGCGGCTCGCGATGGCTGTCAGTGCATCGACATCGATCGCAGAGCGCCCGACAGCGAGCGTCACCAAGACGATGACTATCAAACCGAGGAGTCCGGACAGCAGGCCGGCGCGGAGTGCTCGCGAGGTGTTCAGGTTCTGGTCAGGTGAGACTTGCACGCAGTCAGTCTACTCTCGGCGCCTCGACAAGCCCACGATCATGACAAAGACCACTGCCCACAATCCGCGCTGACTGGAGCCTCCTGTGGCGCACTCGCATCCCTTATCGGCGTCATCTCCAGCATCATCCACCGCGAATAAAATCCGACTGGGAGTCGGGTCTACATTGAGCCATGCATCTCTGGCGCGAACCTCGAGATAGTGCTCACCTGGGTCGGGCAGCGTGATTGACGCGGTGTTCTCTGCGAACCAATCTGACCATGACCCCGAGTCCAGCCGGTATGAGAAGGCAAAGGGGCCAGCTGAGTTGTCCTCAGCCTGCATCTCAAAGCTCAGGCCAAGGTCTGTTACGCTGGTGATTCGCGTGCTCGTCTCGGGCGGTTCCGTGTCCACATCAGGATCATCGCCGTCGTAGAGCGCACCGAGAATGACCACAGATCCACCTTCTGTCTCGACGTCGGTGATCCGAACATAGATGTCTGCGACATGGAAGAGGTTCCCGTACAGGGGCACATTATTGATCCGAGCGGAGAGCGTCTCCATTGCCCAGCCCTCCAGGAACTGCTCGAGTCGCCCGCTCGCACCCGCCGATTCCTCGAGGAGAGCGTCCAGCTGTAGGGAGTCAATGCTCAGCTCGGCTGTCGTCAGGCTCAAGGCGAAAGACGAGACGGCGTGATCGACGCGGACCTCGGCGCCGAGCTTGAGGCTCGCATCCATCGCAACAAGGAGGGTGTCCTCTCCATCTACTTTCCCGGACATCGAGAAGTGCAGGTCGTTGATGGCCACAGAGATTGCTTGAGCATCAACAATAAATTGAGGAGCACTGCTGAAGTCTAGCGCGACCTCAGAGTCTTCGACGGAGTCTCCAATCAGTGCCTCTACGCTCTCTGCGATGCCTGACAGTGGACCCTCACCGAAGCACAGGAGTCCATCAGCCCAGGCGCCATGAAACAGACGATTGAGTTGGTATTCAGTGATCGCGACACCGACATCGTGACCCAGTCCGTCTCCGAAATTGACGCGAGGATTCCGCCCAGCAGGTTCGCTGATGATGCCTGAAAGTTCGCAGCCATCTCCGAGCCACTCAGCATCAACGTCCATCCCAATGCTGAGTGCTGATCTGCCCGTGTCGATGTCAGTCAGCTGCACATCGAGACCGATATCGCCCAGCTCGCCGACGAACAGTGATGTGTCGACCAAGGCGGCGGCGAGTGCAGGGACGCGCTCGAGGAAGAGATCCTCCACCGTCTCGAAGATGGTGTCCTCTACAAAGCTGAGGATGAGGGCATCAGGGACCCACTCAATGTCAGTGCTGAGGTCACCAGAAATGGATGGCTCACCGAGAATCTCGAGCTGAAAATCGCCGCCGCTGAGGAGGGGCCTCATCTCGACCAAGATCCGGGCATTCTCGATCTCAAAGCTGCGGAAATCAACCTCTTCCAGGCTCGGACAAGCATCCCAGGTGTCAGAGTCCGCTGCGAATAGCTTCATGTCTTCGCCGTGGATGCGGCCAAAGTGCACATCGATCACCAGACTGTTTGCCTTGAGGTCGAGAGACACGCCATCGACAGGAATCTCTACGTTCAGATCCCGAATCCCAACGTCGTCATAGCAGGCAACATCACTGCTGCTCACAAGGTCTCTATCGATGTTGAAGATCTGCCCCTCGAGGCGCTCCGCGACAAAGCCAAAGCCAGACTGGAATGCAGCGATCTGAACGCCACCCTCGACAGTTCCAGCGATTGCGGATGAGATGAGAAGAATAGAGAGCATTTGGGTCTCCTATTTGCGGGCGATGACGGTGAGGCCGACCCGGGTAGCATCCATCTCGTACAGGCCATTGGCGGAGGGAAGAACCCTACCTGAGTGCGATGGGTTGTCCAGCGACAAGCTCGATGTCTTGATGTCACGGTCGGGGATAATGAAGTGATCGACGCTCACACCGAGTGTCAGCCAGTCTGTCGGGCTGTAGGCCGTGGACAGACGAAGATCGATGGATGTGAAGTCAGCGATTGATGCGTGAAAGGATGAGTCGGGGAGGGTTGTTGGTGCGTAGAACACCCCTGGTCTGATGAGCCAGCGCTGTCCGATGGGTACACCGACGGCCACCCCGCCGTGCAGTGTTCCGCGGTGGCCGAGGTCATTCTTAATCTCGAGCTCGGTGTCCAGCAGACCCGAGTCATTCAGTCCAGACTCTACGATGAGGGCTTCTGCTGTTTGGTCATTACTGCTGAGCTCAAGATCTCCAACGGTGACATCGAGAACAGCCAGGGGAGACCAGTCTACATAGCCGCCGCTGAGCGCGATGCGGAGGTCTCCTGCTGGCACGACCAGTCCGAGCTCAAACTCCCTCGCGTACTGGATAGCGCCCTCGGCTTGTCCATCGACGGAGATGCTGAGATCGTCGCTTGGAAGAAGTGTGATTGGGCCGCTAAGAGGGACCTTCATGGGCGATCGGTAGGCCAGATGCAGCTCGTATTGTTTAGGCAAGTAGAATGAGAATCCGAGCCCGTAGCCCATGCCAGTGCCGCTCAAGTCCAGGTTCTGCTCGCCCATAAAGAGCGGGTCTTCGGTGTCGAGCGGTGGGCTGAGATCAGTCTTGCTGTTGACCAAGCTTGCTGTATTGATGGCTGCGCGCTTGCTCAATGACCCACGCCCTACCCGAAATGAGGCACCTGCCTTCATCCACTCTACGGGCTGGTAGGCGACTGATAGGCCCGCCTCAAGCAGGAAGCTCTTTGATGTAATGACGTGGAACCGTTGCGGGCCATCCTCGGGCAGACTGATGCCTCCGCCGTAAGGGGTCATCGCGTACAGGCCGACTCCGAAGTCGTAAAGCGGGATGGTGATGCCAACATATGGAAGGGGTGCCGCGTCGCTAGTCTGAACGGCTGCAGAACCTTCAAGCTGCGCGTTCATGCTGTAGAGCGATAGACCTACATCGATTGCGCCCTCGATACTCTGTGAGCGGGCTGCAGCAGGATTCATGACGAGGCCGAGGACGCCAGGCTCTGTCAGGCCCGCGAGACCACCGCCGAGCGGTGAGATTCCCATGCCTGCAGTGGAGCTTGCGAGTGCCACATTGGTGATGAGTGCAGTCCAGAGCATGACTGGAAACTACACGCTGTGAATGCGCTGGTCAGCCCACAGGTGGGACTGTCACGGGAACGTTGCGTCCCTCAGTCGACGCTCACATCCTTGACGTACTCTGCCTTCCCGGACTCGTTGTCGGATGACTGCTCCAGTACGCGGTTCCGAATCTCCCAGGCTTCGATTCCTTGGAGGGGGTACGCGTCTTGGGCTGAGCCTGGTCGATCGAGGTTGCCCTGTGCCGCGAAGGCCTGAGCAGAGGCACGACCGTGATCGTACTGGAGATGAAGCGGTGATCCGCAGCCGAGCATTAGTGCCAATGGAAGCAGTCTGAGCATGTCATTTGTCCTCTGCGTTTGATTCTACTTTAGGGGGTGGCTCTGCGGTGAGTCTCGTGATGGCACTGTTGGCCTCCTCGAGGTCCGGATCAGCCTTGAGAGCCTTTCGGTATGAGCCGAGAGCGGCCTCGTTGTCTCCGCGGAGTTCTTGGGCAAGGGCAAGGTTGTACCTTGCATTTCCTTCAGCGTCTGAGGTTCTCAGCACACGCCATGCGGCCTTGTCTTGTCCGGTCACCGCGAGAGCAAAGCCGAGGTTGTTTCGGGTTCGCGCTCGAGAACCATCCAGCATCAGTGCCTTGCGCAGGATGACAACGGCCTCCTCGTGGCGTCCTGCAGCCATCAGCGCAAAGCCGTAGTTGTTGTGCACCTCGGCATTCTTGTTTGCTGAGCGTACCGCGAGGCGAAATCGCTTGATGGCGTCGTCTGTTCGCTGTTCGTCCATATACAAGATGCCCAGTCGGTTCTGTGCTTCGGAGTTGCCCGGAGCCCGTCGTGTGGCTTGTGTCAGCGCAGTCTCCGCCTCTTCGACCAAGCCCATGTCGGTGAGGGCCCGACCCTGGAGGACAAAGAGATCTGGATGACGAACCCCGTTCTCGACCATCTGACTGATCATCTGTAGTGCGGCCTCGGGTGTGCCGTTGAGGACGAGCGCCTCGACCAACTCTATCTTGGCCTCAATGCGCCCATCTCGTGTGGCCCATGATGGCGCTGGATCGACGTCGTTGCGTGAGCTTCTTGTCGCACAGCTGGCTGACAAGAGCATGAGAAAGATCAGGGACTTCACATCCCACCCCCGGAGAGCGTCGGCCAGAGGTTGCGGCCAATATTGAGAATGGCAGGTCCCACGAGGACGACCATCAGTGTGGGCAGGATGAAGAGAATCATCACCACCGTCAGCTTGGGTGAGATCTGTGCGGCCTGTTCTTCGGCGACCAGCATGCGCTTGGAGCGAACGAGTTCGGCGTGGATGCGGAGTGCTTTTGCGATGGATGTACCGAAGCGGTCAGCCTGCACCAGCACGCTGACCAGTGAACCCATCTCAGAGAGCCCGGTGCGGCTGTCGAGTCGCTTCAGTGCCTCTGCTCTCTGTACGCCAGCGGCAATCTCATGGTTGACCAGATGCAGTTCATGGCTCAGCTCCGGAGCCGCGGGTTCCATTTCTTCGGCCACGCGCTGCAGCGCAGCATCGAGTCCAAGTCCAGCCTCGACGCAGCACACCAAGAGGTCGAGTGCATCAGGAAAGGGCCGCATAATGGCGGCCTGGCGACTTCGGATTCTCTGATCGAGGATGACTGCGGGCAGGTAGTAGCCGAGTGCTGCAGTACCGAGGAAGACGGTCAACATGGCCGGTAGCGCTAGGGTGGTGACGAAGCCGACTGTCAGTATCGGCGGCACCAGCGCACAGACCGTCCGGAGGGTGAGGTACAGCTCCATATTTGTTGACGATCTGAAGCCACCCTGGATGAGCTTTTGCCGGAGAAGGTTCCGCTCAGCGTCACTGGATGGCGCGGATATCTGCGAGAGCTGGAAGCGCGCTGTGGGCGCCTGGTTTTCATGAAACAAGCTCTGTACGGGTTTGACACCAGATCCCCTGGTCGCCCGTGCAATGCGGGTCGAGGCCGACCTGTCAGGGGAGAGATAGTGCCTCAAGCCCACAGCACCGCCGGCGACACACACAAAGGTCAGAAAACCGAGCATGACGATCAGCATATCCACGGCTCAGGCCTCCACGGTGGCGAGTGAACGCATGAGGAGGACGCCGCTGGAGAAGAGCAAGGCAGAGATAACGAGCATGGTTCGACCAGAAGGCTCGGTGAACAGTGGCGTGAGATAGTCGGGTCGGAGGAACATCAGGGCACCTGCGACCACAAATGGGAGTGCACCCAGGATGGTTGCGCTCATTCTGGCCTCGGCGGTGAGGGCCCGAACTTTTCCCTTGAAGATGAAGCGTGCTCGGATGGTGGCAGCGATGTTGGTGAATATCTCAATGAGGTTTCCACCCGTCTCGCGCTGCAGCAAGGTTGCGCTGACGACGATTCGAAGATCGAAGTTGTGTGGGTTTCGGAGGGCCATCTCCATCATGCTGTCGCGAAAGTCTCGACCCAGATTGTTCTCCTCGTATACCCGGCCAAACTCTGCACGAATCGGCATGGACATCTCTTCGGAGACCAGTCGCATTGCATCTGCAATACCGTGGCCAGCTTGCAGGGAGCGAGAGATCAGGTCCAGTGCATCAGGGAGCTGCTCACTGAGCTGGATGTTTCGCTGCTCAGCGGCTGTTCGGACACGCATCCATGGGATGATGGCCACAAGCAGCCCCAGCACCGCGCCCTTGGTGCCGGCAATCGTGCCCATGACCAAGGCGCCTGCGAGCCCTGCGATGGTGATTCGGGCGGCGAGGGTGCTGGCAGTGAGGGACAAGCCCGACTGACGCGCAACATCCTCAAGGTGTCGTCCTACAAATCCCAGTGCATCGACCAGTGGATCGTTTTCGCGGGCCTGGAAGAGGTCTATACCGGATTGTGCGCCCGTGCTTGTGCCCAGGCGGCGAGCCATGGAGCGAGACTTCGACTCTCTACGGGAGGCGACTCCCCAATAGACAAAGCTCCCCGTGAGCAGTGCGCCCACGAAGATGACGGTGATGAGGATACCGATCACCGCAGGGTTCACGGAACCTCCTTCCGGTAGCGGAAGAGTTCGGCAGGGAGCTGAATCCCGCTGCGAGACAGCTTCTCAGCAAAATGCGGGCGAACACCCGATGCCTGGAAAGCGCCGTGGACCCGACCCTCGGCATCGATGCCCGATTGTTCGAAGGTAAAGATGTCTTGAGTGGTGATGACACTGCCTTCCATACCCAGGACTTCTGTGATGGCCATCAGCCGACGGGTCCCATCTGGGAGGCGATCGAGGTGTACGATCAGATCGAGTGCTCGACAGATCACCTCTCGAACGCGCTGGTCGCTGGTGTTCTGCATGCCCATTCCCACCATGGTCTCGACGCGAGAGAGCGCGTCGCGGGTAGAGTTTGCGTGAACCGTCGACATGGATCCTTCGTGGCCGGTATTCATCGCCTGGAGCATATCTACAGCTTCTCGACCACGAATCTCACCGACCACGATGCGATCGGGGCGCATTCGGAGCGCATTGCGAAGGAGGTCTTCTGCCGTGATGCGTCCTTGGCCCTCAAGGTTGGCTGGCCGCGTCTCGAGCCGCACGACATGACGCTGTTGTAGCTTCAGTTCAGCGGCGTCCTCGATGGTGACGATGCGCTGATCGTCGGGAATGAAGCTGCTCAGTGCGTTCAGTAGCGTGGTCTTTCCAGAGCCCGTACCGCCGCTGACCAGAATGTTCAGGCGTGCCTTTGCCGCCGCGTGGAGAAGATCGAGCATTGGCTTGGGAACAGAGCCCTTCCGAACGAGCTCTTCCGCGGTGATGGGCGTGGCGCCAAAGCGACGGATTGAGACCATCGGGCCATCGAGGGCCAGAGGGGGAATGATGGCGTTGAAGCGACTGCCGTCCGCCAGCCTTGCATCGACCATAGGATTTGACTCATCAATCCTGCGGCCCACTTGGCTCACCACCCGATCGATGATCTGCATCAGGTGTTCATTTGAGTTGAACCGACAGGCGGCTTGCTCGAGTCGTCCATTGCGCTCAACGTAGACGGTGTCTGGGCCATTGATCAGGATGTCGGAGATGGTGTCGTCAGCCAGCAGCGGCTCTAATGGACCGAGGCCCATGATCTCATCGAGGATTTCGTCGACCAGCCGGTCTCTCTCTGCGCGATTGAGCGGCAGCTGACGGGTATGAATGGTCTCGCTCAGGCTGCGGCGTAAGCGCGTCTTCAGCTCCTCTCGCGGCATCTGCTGAACTTGCTCGAAGTCGAGAGAGGCCACCAGCTCCTTGTGAAGCTCGATCTTGATCCGTGCGAAATCCTCGGTCGCGCCGTCGGCGCCGTCGGCATTTTGCTGGGCATTTCTGACCCTATCGATCAAGCGAGATGACATTCAGTTTCCAGTCCTGTGGGTGAATTCTATCTGAACAACCAAGACAATGGCGTGTTTGGCTCAGCAGGGGAGACCTTGTCGACGCCATCGGTGATGAGTGCAACGAGGTTGGAGATGTCACGGGCAGCAGGGCTGCGCTTGTCGACATCGCGGAGAAGGGCGCCGATGTTTACGGCGTGCTGACATCGGGCAGGGTCGTTCGCAATCGTGGCGGCAATCGGGATGCCGAGATTGGATTCGATGTCGGCCTCAGAGAGCGGCGGGTTCTTATCCAGGCGGTTGACGATGAGCCTGACACGGCTCAGGTCAACACCTTGGCGGTCAAGCAGGTGCAGGCGACGCCATGCGTTCTTTACACTTGGAACGTCGGGTGAGCAGATCAGGAGGATCAGGTCGGCTACGGTCGATGCGGTCTTCGTGGCGTCATCGAGGCGACCACCGCAGTCGACCAAGAGGTACTGGTAAGCATCAGCCGCCGCGCTCAGGACCTTGAGGATGTCCTCGCCACGAAGATAGTCGTTCTCCACCAGCTCGAGTGGCTGCGGGAGGATGTGTAGACCACTGGGGTGGACACCAACAGAGCCCGCGAGCATGCGCTCATCGACCCGACTGAGGTTGCTGAGCAGGTCATGCATATGGCTCGATGGCTGCATATCAAGCATGCCGGCCACATCGCCCATGGAGAAGTCGAGATCGACGGTACAGACTCGGTTCACAGGTGCGAGCTCTGCACCGAGGTTGACCGCTACAAAGGTCGTGCCCACACCGCCCTTGGCGCCAATGACAGCAATGACCTGGCCTTGGTCTGTGGCCATGACCGTCTCTGCGGGTGCCTCACGGACTGCACGCCGGAGCAGGTTTGTGTCCTCAGGCAGCACGACATAGTCGCGGTATCCAGCCCGCATTGCACTTCGGATGTGCTCGGGCTGTGCTGTTCGGGCGTGCGCAATCAACACCAGATTTGGATGGTCGGCTTGAAGCGATGAACCGAGCTGCATGGCAGCGTCGGGATCCGCATCAAAGCCCACGATGACGACCTGGGGCCGATAGCGGCGGACGGCCTCAGCTGCATCGAAGTGATGAACGGTGTCGTTGGGAATCGCAGCGTCGGTGCTCAGGCACTCTCGGATGTGTCCCACATCACTGCTGTCCACACCGATGATGAGGACTGTTGCGGGTGAGCGTCGAGAGGTTGTGTGCTGCATGGTTTGCTCAGCGGGCCAGGCCCATAGGGCCGGTGGGGGCTGCGGTTTTTGATTCTGAGCGGTGGTCCATACCGAGGAGGAACAGCTCAAAGTCATTGGGATTGTTGTCTTCTGTCACGCCAGGAGGTGTGGGTACCTGGCCTGGAGGCAGCGGACGGACAAGTCGAGGGGTGACGAAGATCATCAACTCGGTCTCGTCTCGCCGGTGCTTGACATAGCGAAAGAGGCTTCCGACAAGTGGAATGTCTCCGAGCAGTGGAACACTTGCATAGGTGGCGCGAACACTGTCATTCAGCATTCCGGCCATCGCAAAAGTGTTGCCGCTCTTGAGGCGCAAGTGAGACTGAGTCTTGCGGCTGATGAAGCTCGGGATCTCGATGCCTGTGAGGCGGATTGAGTTCGTGTTGTCGACGTCTGAGACCTCGACGTACACCCGCATGTCCACGACCTCACCGCCGAGAACGGTGGGCACGAAGACAAGCTTGACGCCATATTCTTTGAACTCGATGGTGACCTTATTTCCAAACTGCGACACCGGAATTGGAACCTCGCCACCGGCCAAGAACTCGGCCTGTTGTCCCGAGAGGGCAACGAGCGTTGGCTGGGCGAGGACCTTTGAGATGCTGTGCTGGCTCAGGACGCTCATGATGGCGCTGAGATTCACGCTTCCGCCGGCAACACCGAGGAGACGGAATGCCTCACCAGAGGGTGCCAGCGTGGTTCCACCGTTGATGAGGGAGCCGGATGGCTGGGCGATTGTGGACGCGGTTGAGGAGAGCGGGCCTTCCATGCCGAAGCCCATTCCTCCGCTTCCGAAGAGTGCGTTGAAGCCGAGCTCGCGAAGCGCTGAACGGTTGACCTCAGCAAAGACGACCTCCAGCTGAATCTGGTGGTCACCCTCTACCGTCATGAGGTTGATGAAGTCTTCATCGTAGACGCGAGCAACATTCGCCACCCGCTCGAGGGTGTTCATGTCGGACACTGGACCCTCGATGACCAGGCGCTCTCGGAGCGGGTAGACCTTGGGCGGAGTGCCATCGACGATCTCATCAACGCGTCGAATGAGATCGGAGAGATCTTTGTGGATTGTGAGCTGGTAGTGTGTCGGCTGATTGACATTGCCCTGGAACCAGACCCAGAGGTCGGTGCTCCCCACACTGAGGCCACGAATCTGGAACTGACCGGCCTCGAGGAGCTTGACCTCGGCGATCTCTCCATCGGAGACCAGGACACGGGAGATTGGCCGTGACTCTTTATAGATGAAGGACTGGCCCATACCCACATCCAGCCAGGCGGTGGGTGCGTCCGCAGTTCTTCGCGGAGGCGTCGGGGTTCGGGCGTGACTCACAGTTGAAATTGTGAGCAAGGTCAGCAGCAGGGCGCGTAGCAGCGTCATTGGGGCTCCGTCAGCGTTCGATCTTGTTGCCGGCGCGGTCAAAGCGGGTGGTCTCTTTATGAGAGCCCTGGATGACCTCGGCGACGTGATGGGTGCGGCGGCCACGGCGGGGAGCCTTGTAGCCAATAAGCTCAGATGTCGAGAGCGGTGTCTTGCTCTTTTCTTCCTCGCTGGTGATGTCTAAGTCGCCCCGAAGGACGAGATGCACATCGCCCTTGGAGACTGCCAGTGCGAGCTTCTCCGCCTGCTCTGGTGCCAGCTCCAGCGTGACGGATGGCTTCTGCTTGCGCACAGGCGCACGTCGCTTGGGCTCTCCATCGCGAGGCTCCCGTTCCTTCTCAGTAGCCGTCACGGTGAGGACGGGGATTCCAGATAAAATGGTCTCAGTGGCCCACTTTGAGCGACCGCGCTGGTCGTCAGGACGAATGGTCACGATGACGTCGACGTAGTTGCCCGGCTGTATGAATCCGCCCACACCTGACTGCTGATCGACCTGCACGGTCATGGCACGCATACCCTTACGGATGAGTGCGTTGAGGCCAACACCAGCGTCGGCGCTTGCGAGTCGCTCGCGTCGAATCGGCTCGTTGGGAAGAATCTTCGCTCGCGGAGTTCGCCCGATCACTACATCCAGCTGTTTGTAGACCTGATCAGCTGGAATCATCTCCGGCAGGAGGTGGCGCAGCGTCACGTCGTCTTCGGTGATGGTCAAGCCCATGTCGAGCTCTCGTGTTGCGATGACAACTGCCACCGTGTCCGGACCCTTACGTGCGGCCTCGACCTCGTTCTGTGCAGACTGCACGACACGGATCACAGCCAAGGCAGCGATGGCCGCCCCGATAAAGGACACGACCAGAAAGAGGGTGGCACGTGGTTGGCCGCCGGTCGAAAAACGAGCCATTCAAACTCCGTTGTATGCGCGCGGATAGGTAGTGTATCGCTGTCGAGGCGAAATCGTGAAGAAGTATTGCATTGTCAATACTTGTAGGCCACCTGATTTCCTTCAGTTAGCGGCGGTAAGTAACCAGACTGAGATGGCGAGTGGCAGGCCCACAGGTAGCTGTGAAGGGGCATTCGAGGAGCGAAACCGCTGGGCGGTCCACCATATCCATGCGATGCCTCCGCAGCCAAGTGCTGTAGCCAGGATGATGTTTAGGATGCCAGCCGGGCCGACAAAGAGGCCCACCACCATTGCTGCTTTCACATCGCCGGCGCCGAGTGCGCGCAGCGCAAATGGCACAATGCCCACAATAAATGCCAACCCGAAGCCCTGGAGCGGATCTGCGAAGTTGCCTGTTCTCAGGGCCAAGCTGAGGCCCATCAATATGCCAATCATGATGAGCCAGTTGGGTATGCGGCGGGTGCGCAGATCAGCAAATGCAACAGCACCCGCCCACACCCAGAGTAGGGGTGCGCCGGGTGAGGCGATCAGTATCGGATCGAGGCTGACTTAGGGGCCTGTTGTCGCGCCATCGACCTGGGTGGCGACGTCGGAGAAGAGATTATCCAGTGAGCCGCCCAGCAATGAGAGGGCAGTGATGATCGCAACGGCGACCAGTCCGGCGATCAGGCCGTACTCGATGGCGGTAGCGCCAGACTCTTCACGGAGAAAACGTTTGATGAGGTTCATGACCCCTCCTGGGTTGTATGCTGCAGTGTACGGTGAGGTTGCCATACAGTGCAAGGTGCTGCTGTCAGGCAAGTGCAAGCAAGCTTGTTTTGAGCCGAGGGGTTGGCAAGTCGTTCGTCATGAGCAGGTTCTACATTCGTGGACCGAATGAGGAGATGGTGAAGCAATGAAAGCGTTTACTCTGGCAGGTTTTGTGGTGCTTATGTCTGCCTGTTCGCTGGGCGATAAGGACTGCGACTCGGGAGCAAGCTGCGACTCGGGCAGTCCCCCTGATGCCGATGCGGACTCGGACACCGATGCCGACACGGATGCTGACGTTGATCTCATCGACGACGCGCTCCTCTCTTTCTCTGTCGTGGTGCACCCTTGTGTCGGAAACCGCACGGATGCGCTCTGGGTAGATGATGGAGGGGCATATGTCGGCTGCGGTACGACCACTTCAGGGACCGGCCTCTTCACATCGACAAGCAGCGGGACTGAGTGGGCGGAGGTCTCTGGCTTTGAAGACTTTCGGGTCAACAATCTCTGGCGCGAAGAGGGTGGTGGTCCGCTCTATGTCTCGGGAAACTCGACAGTCGGTGATGGCAGAGTTCTCAGCATAGGCGACACCACCGAGTCCGTCTGGGACAATGGCTCGACATCAGAGATGAGCTTCTCTGTGGGCGCTTTCGCTCGAGGCAGCGATGGGGTCGCAGTGGCGGAGTCACTCACAGGCAATGGTGTTGTCGTGCAGTCGAGTGGAACGGACTGGCTCAGCGGCTACGGCTGGTGGGGCACTGCGGGTCACTCGGCAGTTCAGATTCTGGATCTGGACACGGCAGCTGGCGCTGTGGTTGGTGTGGGGAATGTGATCAGTCAGCCGCCGACCGTGTACCTGCCACCTCGCGAGTGGGATTTTGGTGCGGTCATGGGCGCGGATGGTCGTGCCGATGGTCTGTGGGAGATTGTGGAGCTGTCGGATGACTTCGGTGGTGAGCTCTGGGACATAGACGGCGATACCCACGGACTGGCTGTGGGTGGTGTCAACCAAGATGATGGTCACGGGGTGGTGTGGACAATCGGCAGCGATTGGCCCAGCACTGCGTACTCGCCCAGTGCCTGGCAGTACACAGATGTCCGCGATGTGCTGGGGGCTGTGAGCCCGACCTGGGTGAGGGGGGTCTGTCGCCGTGGTGACCGCGTTGCTGCTGTGGGTGAGTACTCAAGTCTCGGTGATGGCTTTGTCCTGATCAGCCAAGATGGTGGCGACACCTTCGCCGATCGAAGCGGGGAGGTGAGTGATGCCATGCCTGCGGGTATGGGGCTCGGCCCGATTCATCGGTGCCAGTTCTCGAGCGATGGCCGGCTGTATGCTGGCGGCTCAGATGGTATCTTTGTGCGTCACCTCCCGAGCGAGTAGCTCCCCAGCTCATTTGGTCGAACAGTCCTTTACAAGCCTCGGAGTCTGCGTCAGACTGCGTGCTCTGGAAGGGGAGTCGACAGATGCGTACGTGCTTGATGAATTTGTGCCTGGTGCTCGTGCTTGGATGCTCGGGAAACAAAGAGACCAACGAAGGTGGGGTCGATCTCGCGGATGCGGATGCGGACACCGACGCTGATGCGGACGCCGACGCCGACGCTGATGCCGATGCAGACGCCGATGCGGATCCGGTCGAGACCCTCGAGCTCACGCTCCCGTCTGAGACGATCGTAGCGGGTGAGGAACTCGTGCTGGCGGTCGCCTGGACATCCACTGAGGGCTCCACTGACGTCAGCGAGTTCACCGCTCACAGCGACACCGAGGGCGCCCTGGAGCTCACAGAGGGCACGGTCGTGCTGACTGTGGCTGGGGAGCAGAGCATCTCGGTCACAGCCACCGACAGCTCAGACACAGAGCAGACGGACAGCGGGTCCTTGACCGTAGAGGCCGGCGCGCTCGCAGGCGTCGAGATCAGTCTGGCTGAGGTAGAGATTCCTGCTGGTGAGGCGCTCGGCTTCACGCTGAGTGCATTCGACGCCTACGGAAATGCGCGTGATGTCGAGGGTGGCACGGTCGCTGCGGACAGCGCGGATGTGACGGTGACGGATGTCGACCTCACAAGCACTGTCGCAGGAACGTACGTGGTCACTTATTCTTTAGAGGATCAGGCCGCCGAGGCCAGCTGGACCGTGGTCGCAGCAGAGGCGGCTGCGGTTGACCTCGTGATCGAGACTGAGGACATTGAGGCGGGTGATGACCTGGACTTTGAGGTCTTTGTCACCGATGCATACGGCAATCCCGTCGATACAGATGTCATGGTGAGCTGCGACTCCTTGGATGCGGTCATTGATGATGATGAGATCGAGTTCTTGGAAGATGGAATCTACACCTGCACCGCGACGGTGACCGGTACCGATATCCAGGATGAAGAGACAATTATCGTTGACTCTTCGGGCCCACAGATCACCGTCTTTACGCCTGAGCGTGGCTCATGGACGATGGATGAGTCGGTAGAGGTCACAGGCTTTGCTGAGGATGCAGTCGCTGGCCTAGACTGGGTGACCATCAATGATGAGTCGGTAGAGATCCTCGCAGACGGTGAGTTTGACTACACCGCTGACCTAAGCTTCGGCATCAACACCATCGAGACCATTGCCGCCGACATGGACTACGATGAAGACGGTGTGGGGAACGAGAGCAACGACGTCAGGTCTGTGCTCCACGCACCGAGTTTTCTCCCGACGACCGAGTCCTTGCTCAACGGCATCCTCCTCCGAATCGAGGACGACGCGGGCGGTATCGGCCAGATCGAGCAGATGGCCGAGGCAGAGATCGCGAGCTTGGACCTCTCAGCGGAGATCTCGGGTGAGATCTTTGACGTCTACGAGTGTGTGATTCCGAACCCCTTTGGGAGCGGCTGCTTACTGTCTGTGTCCGCAACCGGGTACGTCGACGGGCTGTCTTATTCCTCAGCGTCACTCGATATCGATCCTCGCGGATCGGGAATCATCGAGGCCACGCTCACCCTGGACAACGTCCACGTCGACTGGCACGCATCGACCTCAGTCGGGACGGTAACCGGAGACATCGATGCCACGAGTGTGTGGGTGGACATGGTCATTGACCCCTATGTCTCGGCGCTCGGCTATCTCTTGTTCAGCATCGATGATGTGAATGTGGGCATGTCGGGCTTTAGCTTCGAGGCCAGCGGCCCATGGGACGAGATCGCCGACCTCGTGATCGATGTCGAGGCGGAGGTGCGCGAGCGCATCGAAGATGCTGTAGTCGATGCAGTGTTCGACACAGTCCCGGATCTTCTGGACGACACCCTGGGTGATCTGCGGGTCGAGCAGAGCTTCGACTTGGCTGGCAATACATACGATCTGTTTGCCTTGGCTCAGGCCCTCGAGGTGGACGAGTCCGGTATGACCATCCACCTGAAGACGAAGGTCAGTCCAGATGAGGAGCTCGGAGGAGGAGCCAGCACAGGACCCACCGGCTCGCCGAAGTATGGCTTCACAGCGCCCAGCTGGGTGTCTGCAGCTCCACCCTTTGGGTCGACGGCTTCTGGCACCAACCTGGCCATCAGCACTGACTTCTTGAACCAGACCCTGTTTGCATTCTGGCGAGGTGGCGTGATGGACCAAGAGCTGACCGATGAGGATCTCGACCTCGACATGTCGACGATTGGGCTGCTCATGCCCGGCCTCACCGAGATGACCTTGGTCACCGTGCCCCTGCTGCCTCCGGTCGCTGTCCCTCGGTCCGATTGGTCCGAAGGCGCTGAATACGATCTGCAGATAGGCGACATGCTGGTTCGCATTCACAACGGTGAGGTTGCGACCGACACGCTCTACATGGAGCTCTATGTGTCTGTTGTGGCTCCGATGAGCCTCGCGGCTGGAGCGGACGGCGACAGCATCAGTCTCGAGCTCGGAGATCCGGAGGTCCTCGTCGATGTGACCTATACCTCTGACGGCTATGCCATCACGACCGAGAGCACAGAGACACTGTTCGAGGACCTCATGCCGCTGTACCTGCCTGAGATCACGGGGGCTATCGGAGAAGTACCGCTGCCCAGCATCGAGGGCCTCACGCTCTCGTCGGTCACGACCTCAATGGCGGGTGGAGACCTACCTCCCGGCTACTGGGTCCTGTCAGGAGACCTCGAGTAGCGGAGTTCAGAGGCGATCGCGATGAACACGGGCAGCCCGCATCCTGACGATGATGGGCTACACTGGCACTGTCATGCCCGTCGATAGTGAACGCCCGTACCTCGTCCCTGTCTACACTGCCGAGCGCGGTGTAATCGAGGGTCCATCCATACGACTCGAGGTCGGTGAGACGGTCATCGGTCGCGACGAGGGGACAGGGATTCTGGCTTTTCCTGCAGACGGGCTTGTGTCCCGTCGGCACGCGCGCCTCAGCCTCAAGGCAGAGCCGTGGCGACTCTCTGTTGAGGACCTCAGCAGTAAGAACGGAACGTTCGTCAATGGTCGCAAGAAAGAGACGGCGCACCTGGTAGACGGGGACTTCATTCGCTTTGGAGAGAGCTTCTTTGTTGTGCGCTGGCGGGACCGCGCTGAGGACCCAGCATCCGATATTGTTGGCCGCGCACCCAGCGTGAGGAGGATGCGGATTGAGCTCGACAGACTCAACCCACACGTGCAGCGTGTATTGCTCTTCGTTGCACCCGGGGCGGTTCCAGAGACGGTGGCCAGAGCGATTCACCGGCGAATCAACCCCGAGGGCACGCTGGTCAAGATTCAGGCCTCCGATGTTTCTATGCAGACGCTGAATCAAGCCCTCGCTGGTACGTCGACCCTGCTGATGACTGACATTGAGCAACTCCCTGCGTCTCAGGCTGCCCAGCTGATCAAGGCTGATGGTCTCGCCCCAGTCATCGCCACCACCTCGGCCGATGTGGATGCCCTGGTCTACTCAGGATCTGCCGACGGCCCACTGGTGGCACTCTTTGATGACCACCGGATTCGTATTCCTCGGCTTGCTGAGCGACGCGAAGACCTCTTGGGGCTGTTCTTCTCAGCCTTGGGTGATGATCTGCCGCCGCCGACCACCGACTTGATCGAGACACTCCTGTTGTACTCCTGGGAGGGCGGGATGATGGAGCTGATGGAGGTGGCCGCAGAGCTTCGTGTTCGCGGGTCAGGTCTGGATGCGCTGGTCACGGAATTGGTGAGTCCACGGCTTCGTGGAGGCTTCAGTACCGCTGCTCGAGCTGACGACCCGCTCACCGCAGTTGAGATACGCCGGCCGATTCCCTCGAAGCCTGATCTCGAGGGCCTGATGACAATTCATGATGATGACATTGATGCTGTTGCGGAGGCACTCGGTCGCTCGCGAATGCAGGTGTCAGCTTGGGTGCAGAGCTATGCGCTTGGAGATGAATCAGAGTGAGAAAAGTATTTTTGTTTCTATCGATGCTGCTCGGTACATCAGCCACGGCCGACGACACGGCTCCGCAGCTCGGACTCAACTTCATGCGCTATTTCTGGGATCGGCCCGGTGATTTTGGCGAGCCCACTGACACCATCAATGCCGACGTCCAGCGGCTGGGCGCTGATGCGATGCGTCAGCTCGTTCGTGCAGATCTGGTCTGGCGCGATGTAGAGCCAAAGGACGACCAGTGGGACTTCTCGCGCTCAGATGCCGTCCTCTCCGCGCCTTCAGCTACCCCCATCGTGACCCTCTTCTCGCTCCAGTATGCCTCGCCAACACCGCCGTGGGTACAGGGGCCTGGGGCATTCCAGCCCGTGCTCGGTCCTGCTGCACGGGACTATGTGGAGACCGTGGTCAAGCGCTATGCGGACAAGGTTCGCTACTGGGAGATCGGCAACGAGATGGACCACTGGCGAATTTCTGATCCGGGTGACCGCCGGCGTCCGCCTGCTAAGCGTCCGCCACACAGCCCTCCTGGTGGCTTCAGCCCAGAGGCGCAGGGGCGCTTTGTTGCGGCTACGGCCGCGATTATTCGAGAGCACGATCCCGATGCCGTGATCCTCATGCCGGGTATGGGTGGGCTGAGCCCGTATGTCATCGACACTTGGCTCCCTGGCTTTCTCAAGGGTGCGGGATCTGATGGCTTCGATGTGGTTGGGTACCACTTCTATGGCTCCTGGAATGTGCTCAAGCAGCGTCGAGAGCGACTCGGAAAGGCCCTGTCAGCGCTCGGCATAGCAGACAAGCCAGTCTGGCTGACCGAGACCGGATCGACCAGTGTCTCAGATCTCACGCTCAGGACTGACTACCCAAACTCAGAGGCGAGTCAGGCGGCGGATGTGTTTCGACGTGCAGCCGTGGCCTGGGGTGCCGGAGACCAGGCGGTGTTTTGGCACACCTTGCAGGGGTCTCCGGAGCGACCTCGAAACAGGTGGAGGGGCTACGGGCTGAAGGCAGCAGATGGTCGCCCTAAGCTTGCTCACTCATCCTACGGTCTGCTGGGCGCACACCTCTCATCGCATCAATCGGTGAAGCCCGTTCCGGGGCTCTCCAGAGGTCAATACGGGTATGAGATTGTTCGCCGCGATGGTGCGCACCGCTGGGTGTTCTGGGGAGAGGGCACGGTCCCTGCACCGACGAAGGAGCCAGCGAAGGCCTACACGTCTGTCGTCCCCGGCCAGGATGGTCGCTATGCGTGGCGCGGTGTTGGCGATGAGATCGTGCTCAGTGAGATTCCGGTTCTCCTCAGAAACTGAGATCACCGAATGGTCGCACCGTCTTCAGTCATGAATATGCTGGTCTGACCGGACAAGAACTGCTCGAGCGACTCACCGATGGCCTCAGAACGCCAGCCTGAGATTGCCGCTGTACCGGAGCGTGCCACCTCGAGTGCCAGCTGCTCGGACATCAGCAGTCCAGCGGCGATGCCCAGCTCAGCTCCTCTGGCCTCAGTCCAGAGCTTGAGTGCCTTCGCGCGCTGTTGTTCGTTTGCGCTGGGAATGAAGGGGAGAGTGACCTCGTTATCGAGCGCCCACTCAACAGCGCCGACAATCTCTTTGCCGAGACGCTTGAGGAGTCCCTGAGGGATGCGACGGTTCTCCGCCAGTGCGGCGAGACTCCGTGGCTTGCGGCGTGCAATGTCTAAGCAGAGGCCATCGCTCAAGATGAAGTGTGCCGGCTGATTCTTGTTTCTCCCCTGCTGATCACGCCAGTGGAACAGCACGGTCATGACCTTGTGGGTGTCGCTGTCGAGTCTCGGAGCGATGTCCCAGCGGCTCCATGTCTGATTGACCTCAGCCTGTGAGACAGCTCGCTTAGCCATCGCGTGGCTCTCTTCCACAGCCCATTCGAGTCTCCCTCGCTCTTGGAGCATGGTCTCGAGCGCCGCCCGGAGGGGAAAGAGAACACGAACATCAGCAGCTGCGTATGAGATCTGGACGGGACTGAGGGGTCGTTGTGCCCAGTTTGACAGGGTTGAGCCCTTGTCCATCTTGGCCTGCAAGACGGTGCTCACGATGGTGTCGAGTCGGGTGGGGTGACCAAGACCCACCATTCCTGCGGCGAGCTGGACATCGAAGGAGTGTGTCGGTGTGGCGCCGATGTCTCGCTCGAGAATCGCCAGGTCCTGGCTCCCGCTATGGACCAGTACTTCTTTCTCCGTCAGGACTGTAGAGAGTGCGCTGAGCGACACGGCCAAGGGATCGATCACCCAGGTCTCACCAGACTGTACAGCCAGCTGCACGAGCATCAGCTCTGGGTGGTAGCGCCGCTCTGCATGAAACTCTGTATCCAGCGCGATGCATCGCTCACCTTGTATGGCGTCGATCAGGGTTCGGATTGCACCAGTATTTTGTACCAGGCGAGCGGGTTCTTGGGCGTTCACGAGTCACTGCTATTCGAGTGTCTCTACCAGGACCACCCGGTTCGCCAGTGGTTGTCTTGATTCGGGCAGATCCAGCGGCTCGTTCGCTCGGGGTCGCCCATCTCAGCAAACTCCAGGGCAAAGAACCGTCGGCCTTGAATCAGCCGCAGTTCTTTCCACTCGCCGGGCGCCATTGGCTGGAGCAGGGGAGCGATCATTTCAGGTGTAATCACGGGACAGGGTCGCCTTGCTGCGGTGGTACCAAATGCTTGAATGAAGCCTGTCAGACAACGAGAGATGAGGGGTCGGTGTGGGGAGATGACCGCGGCGTGGCAGCCATCATTAAATCCGATGGCCACACGGCTGCCGAGGTCGGTCGGGACCGCGTGCTCCGGCGCAGCCAGGATCGGCGTGGGTATCGATATCTGATCGAGACTCACTCTGGTCTCCGCAGGAAGGTGGATGATGTCGTTGTCACCGCTGAGGGTCGCGATGTCTTCCCAGGACAGCAGGCGAGGGGATGCCGGTGCCTCGAGAAATGCATCATCAAGGACGGCTGCACCCGCGAGGACGAGGGCTTGGTCATCAGGTGACACGCCGACCAGGTCTCGCAGTAGACCGAGACTGGCAGGTGCCAGGAACAAGCCCAGGTTGTCGCCCTCCTGGAACAGCCCCAGAGTGACAGGGTATCGAATGTGCGGAACATGAGGCTCGAAGCCTTCGAGCACATGGCTCGTGAACGCATCAGTTCTGGTGCTGGCTGGCTGCATGGGGCTCCTGCGACGAATCCCGTAGAAGAATCAGGATAGCCGCGGAATACTCAGGTCGATACAGTCAATTCACCAATTCACAGGGCTGTTTCAAATAGGGGTCACTCCCGGGATACCTGGGAACCAAGATGAAAATCGAAGCCCTCACCCCGAAGTCCGCCCTCCCAAAACGGGTCTGGGGCTATCTGCTCCAGCGCTTTCCGCCCTTGGCCTACACCATCCTTGTTGGTCTCTTTGCTGGAAGTGCATTCGGCCTCGCTGGGAGACTCGGTGGAGGCGCTACAGCGTTGGCGACCGAGGTGCCCGCAGCACTGGTGGTGCTGCTGGTGTTCTTGCATCTTCGAATCATGGATGAGCACAAGGACTTTGATGTTGACTGTGAGGCCTACCCTGACCGTCTGCTCAGTCGGGGTGTGGTCACCCTGCCCTTGCTCCGAAACTTAGGAATTGTCGCCGTCGCGATCGAGCTGCTTCTGGTGCTGAGTATTTCTCAGTCCGCTGTTCTCGCCTGGCTTGCATGTCTGGTATTTACACTCCTCATGCGGGTAGAGTTTGGTGTGGGTCAGTGGCTGAACCGACACCTCGTGATCTACGCGGTGACGCACAACCCGATCGTAGGATTACTCGCGGGCTTTCTCTGGGTCTGTGCCGAGGCTCCATTGGGCATCGAGCTGTGGCTTTACATCGCCATCGTGAGTGTGGGCTCGCTGGCCTTTGAGATCGGTCGCAAGATTCGGCTTGAGCACGAGGAAGTTTCCGGTGTTGAGAGCTACTCAAGCGTCCTCGGTAAGCGTGCCGCAGATCGATTGTTGATCGGCCTCAGGCTCCTCACAGGTGTCGGCTTGTTTCTGCTGATGACAATGCTCGGGAGTCCCCAGGTGGGTGGGGTTGCACTCGGACTTCAGGTGGTTGCTGGTGGCTGGCTCTGGCCGGGTACCCGCGGAGCAAAGGGAACTGAGGGTGTGGCCACGGCGACCCTATTGTTGGACTTCTTACTTATCTGGGTGCTCGTATGGTGATTCATGATCGACAGGCGGCCGCTGGTGCTGCACTTCCTGAGGGCATTGGCGGTAAGGCCCGCGGACTTGTGCGGCTCATGCGTGCAGGCGCGGCAGTACCTCCCTGGTTTGTCCTGACGCCAGGCACTGATCCCTTTCAGGCAGTCGCTGCCTGGCGTGAGGCTGGCTGGGGTCGGGTTGCGGTACGCTCGAGCGCTATTGCTGAGGATGGGAAGCACCACAGCTTTGCCGGGATGTACGAGAGCATTCTTGGTGTGACGGATGCCGACAGTCTGGTGGCTGCGATTGGTCGGTGCCGGGCGAGCGCGAACCAAGCGCGCGTGACCGCCTACATCGCAGAGCACGGCCTGAGTGCTACACCCGTGGCTGTAATTGTCCAAGAGATGGTCGAGGGTGATGCCAGCGGTGTCATGTTCTCTTCCGATCCAGCAGATCCCGATCAGGCGTTGATCTCCTCTGCCTGGGGTCTCGGTGAAGGCGTCGTTCAAGGTTCTGTCCCTTGCGACACACTGCGCGTGGGGTTGGCCGGGGATGTTGAGATGCTTCTGGCAAAGAAAGATCAGGCCATCTCAATGGTCGATGGAGCACCGCTCGAGGTCCCTGTGCCTGAGGCGATGCAGTCTGAGCCCTCTCTCACGGAGGCCCAGGCCATTGAGCTTGCAGCGGTCGGTCGTGCGCTTGAGGTGGCACTTGGTGGCCCTCAGGACATCGAGTGGACCCGGCAAGGCGACCATCTGGTCTTGCTACAGGCGAGGCCCATCACACAGGCCATGCCCAGCGGCCGCCGCCTCCTCTGGGACAACAGCAACATCATCGAGAGCTACCACGGGCTGACCTCGCCGCTGACCTACAGCTTCGCGAGCCATGCCTACACCATCGTCTACCAGCTGTTCTGTCGGGTCATGGGTGTTCGTCCTCAGATCATCCAGAACCACGCCAGCGTCTTTCCGATGATGATCGGACTCATTCGTGGGCGCATCTACTACAACCTGGATGCCTGGTACACCATCGTCGCACTCCTCCCCGGCTATCGCTGGAACCGGGAATTTATGGAGCAGATGATGGGTGTGTCTGAGGTGTCTCATGCTGCTGCCAAGGAGCCGGCCAGCAAGCTCAAGGCGCTGCCCTCGCTGATCTCGAGTGTGGTCGGTCTGCTCTGGCGTGCCGGTCGCCTGGATAGAGATGTTGTTCGCTTTACTGCGGGGTTTGAGGATGCCATGTCCGCCCACCCGAGGGACCTGACGCACACCCCTCCGCTGGAGCTCCTGGACGTGTACGCGGATCTTGAGCGCCGACTGCTGTGGTCTTGGTCGACACCCATTGTGAATGACTTCTTTGTGATGATCTTTCATGGTCTGCTTCGGAGTCTCTGCGGCAAATGGATCGAGGAAGGATCCGGGCTGCACAATGGTCTGCTGGCTGGCGGCGGTGGACTGCTCAGCGCAGCACCTGCGATAGACGGCCTGAAGCTCGCAGCACGAATTCGGGACCGCACGGACTGGCGTGTGCTGTTTGAGTCAGATCTGGATGATGACGCAGTCTACAAGGCGAGCGCGGAGGTTCCCTCGCTGCGGGAAGCCTTGGATGATTACCTGGACACCTGGGGAGATCGCTGTGCGGACGAGCTCAAGCTCGAGGTGCCGACCTTGCGTCACAGGCCAGGGCTCCTGATCGGCACACTGCGTGCCTATCTTGCAGGTCCCGTCGTCAATCCTGACTCCATGGGTCATCACGAGAAGCAGATGCGCGTCGATGCCGAGCAGCAGGCCTTCTCGGCACTCTCGGGCTTCAAATTGATGGTCTTCCGGTGGGTGCTTGAGCGCGCCCGACGGCGGGTTCGCGACCGCGAGAATCTTCGCTTCTTACGGACTCGAATCTTTGGTCGCGTCCGGGATCTCTTCTTGTCGCTGGGCGGCCACATGTACGGGGCAGGCGCCCTCAACAATCCTCGGGACATCTTCTGGCTCACCATGGATGAGGCCTTTGGTTGGGTGCGCGGCACTACGGTCACGACCGATCTCAAGGGTCTGGTTCGGGTGCGTCACGCTGAGTACAAGGGCTGGGCCAAGGACCCGGAGCCTGGAGACCGCTTTCGTACCTGGGGACCCGTCTGGTCAAACAACCCATTTCTCGCCAAGCAGGGCCCACCTCCCACGGATGGCCTCAGCGGTCTGCCAGCTTGTCCAGGTGTAGTCGAGGGACGTGTGGCTCGGGTCGTCGACCCCAACAACGCTGGTGATATCGACGGCGCAATCATGATTGCGTACCGCACGGACCCAGGCTGGGTGCCGCTGTTTCCACGGATCTCGGCCCTGGTCGTCGAGCGCGGCAGTCTGCTGAGTCACTCGGCTGTGGTCGCCAGAGAGATGGGGATCCCCTCTGTGGTGGCAGTCGCAGGAGTGATGGATGAGCTGAAGACTGGTGATCTCATCAGGGTCGATGCGGTCGCTGGCACGATCGAGATCTTGGAGCGTGCGCAGTGAGGAGCTCCGGTACGGAGGCGACGCGCGCGGCACTGGGTGAGCGCATCTCCTATGCCCAGTCCTGGGAGGATCCAGCCGTCTTACAAGCGGGCCTATGCGTGGGCGCTGACGATGATGTGCTCAGCATCTGTGCTGCCGGGGACAACAGCTTTGCTCTGGCCATTGCCGGTGCACGCTCGGTCACTGCAATCGATCTCTCTGGGCCTCAGATTGCGCTCGCGAAGCTCAAGCTTGTGGCTGCACAGCACTTTGATCTTGAGCGCTTCCGGTCTTTTCTGGGTGTGGGCAACATTGGTCAGCGCGTCTTTCTCTACCATGAGCTTCGGCCGCAACTTGATGAGGCGACCTGTTCATACTGGGATGCAAACGAGGCGCTCATTCGTGAGGGCCTCCTCGGATGCGGAAAGTTTGAGGGATATCTGGGGCTTTTTCGAGACCGCTTGCTGCCCTTGGTACATCGGCGAAAGACCATCGATGCATTCTTGGACTGTCCTGACCTGCAGTCCCAGCGCGAGTTCTTTGAGTCCCGCTGGAACAACCTGAGATGGCGGATGCTCTTCCGAGTGTTCTTCTCGCAGGCTGTGATGGCCCGGTCCGGCAGGAGTGCAGCACAATTTACCCATGTCGACGGGCCGGTGAGCGCGGCCTTCCTCGAGCGTACAGCACACGTCATGACTGAGATTCCAGTGGGGAGCAATCCCTTCCTGCAGTGGATCATGAGTGGCAGATATAGAGATCCGGAGCATAGCCAGCCGTACCTCTCCGCCGCTGGACACAAGGCGCTCGCTGAGGCCGCTGATCGCATTCACTTTGTGCACGATGACTTGATCGCGCATCTGGAGTCCTGCGAGCCGGGGACCTACACAGCCTTCAATCTCTCAGATGTGCCGGAGTATCTCAGCGAGGCGGAGACAGAGCACTTGCTCAGGGCTTGTGCTGCAGCCTCTCAGTCCGGTGGTCGCCTGGCCTACTGGAACCTCCTGGTGCCGCGCTGGAGACCAGAGTCCATGGCCTCAGTGCTGACCCGTGATGAAGCCCTCGGTACCCGGCTGATTCGGCAAGACCGTGCCTTTGTATACGGTGCATTCCAGGTCGAGACAGTTCGATGATTGATGCGGGTCGCTTGATCGCGAGCATCATCGGTCTGCGCAGGGGAGTGCTCGGCTTTGTGGCGGTCATGACCGCTCTTGCGGTGCTTGGAGCGAGTCGAGTCGGTGTAGACAATGCCGTCGAGATCTGGTTTCCGGATGATGATCCGGCGCTGGAGGCCTACCATCAATTCTTGGACACCTTCGGAAACGATGAGGTGGTCGTTATTGGGGTCCACAGCGATGACACCATGCTCACAGAGGCGGGTCTCGAGCGGATTCGGGCTGTGGGCGACGCGGCTCGTGAGATCCCTGGTGTGGCGCGGGTTAGGTCGGTCGCTACAGAGGCGCTGATCAGCGATGTCGACGGCGGGATCTTGGTGGCACCCGCAGAAGACGCTGCACAGCTGAGAACGGCCTTGGGTCGAGATCCTCTGGTTGATGGCCTGATGTCTCAAGATGGATCCACCGCACTTGTGCTCGCTGAGATGGAGGCGATGGGAGACATCGATGCCAAGCGTGACGGCATCATTGCGTCTCTGAAGGCTGAGGTCCGGGCTGTTGATCTGGAGACCAGCTTTGCAGGGATTGGGGTCATCTATGCGGCCCTCAATCAGGCCTCGACCGTGGATGCAGCCGGGATCATCGTGGCCAGCTACCTGCTGATCTTGGTGCTGCTCCGGCTACTCATGGGCCGCTGGCGTCCAGTGATGCTGACGCTCTCCGTTGTTGGTCTGGGGGCCATCTGGCTGTTGGGCGTGTATGGCGCGAGCGGCAAGAACATCAACATGGTCACCATGGTCATGCCGACCTTGGTCTTGGTGATCGGCGTGAGTGACTGTGTGCACATGCTCGTGCATGTCGCTGCACAGCCAGAGAGTCTGCCACCGCTTGAGCGGGTCAAGGCGGGTGTGGGGGCGGTGATCTGGCCGTGTCTCTTCAACACTCTGACGACAGCAATGGGCTTTCTCGCGCTGGCCTCAGCCACGATGCCGGTCATCCAAGATCTCGGTATTTTCTGTGCGCTCGGACTCATAGCTGCCTTCATTGGCTCGCTCTTGCTGTGCACCTTGTATGCACTAAAGCCGGCATTCTTGCCGGTCCAAGACACCGCTGGGCTGGTTCAGCGAACAGTGGACGGGATGGCGTCACTCGCTGTCACCAGGCCGCGCTTGATTCTTGTCGTGGCTGCTGGGGTTGGTCTGCTCTCTGCTGTGGGCGTCAGTCGTGTCGAGGTCGATACCTACTCCATCGACTTTCTCTATGATGACCACCCCGCTCGTGTGGACTCAGCGCGCCTGGAGGTTGGCTTTGGTCCGTACACACCGCTTGAATTTGTCGTTCACAATGAAGACACCGTAAAGACGCCAGAGATCTTAGCGGCGATGAGTCGGTGGCAGACCAGGATGGAGGCCGACACCGATGTGGGCTGGACGCGGTCGCTGGCTGATGTGGTCGAGAACTTAGACCGTGTGTTGATGGCCCGTCCTGAGGGCCGTATTCCTGAGGACTCAGCCAGTCTGGAGCAGATCTTATTTCTGTTTGATGCGGACGCGGACTCAGACAGTCAGCGCTTCATAGACGCTGATGAGACCCGTGCTCGGCTCACAGTTGGTGTGCCGATGGGCAGTGCGAGCGAGATTGGTGTGATCATCGAGCGTCTGATGGCCATGAGCGAGATGCCGGCGGGTACCCGCATCGAGGCTGCTGGATACCTCCCGCTCTATGTCCGGATCATGGACCACATTGTGGCGAGTCAGCTCTCGAGCTTTGTGCTTGCCTTCGGGGTGATCTTTACACTGATAGGCCTTCTCTTTCGGTCTGTGAGGATGGCGCTGCTGGCGGTTCCGGCGAATCTCTTGCCGGTCTTGATGACACTGGGCTTGATGGGTCTGCTGGGCATTCGACTCGACGTGGCTACCGTCACCATTGCCGCCATTGTCTTGGGTCTGGTGGTCGACGACACCACGCAGTTTCTGTATCGCTATCGTGAGATGCGGAGACGGCACTCGGAGCCGAGAGATGTCGTCTTCAACACTGTTCGAACTGTGGGCAGGCCGATGCTCATCACAACGGTGGTGCTGGCTGGTGGCTTCAGTGTTCTCGGTCTCGCCGCCATCAAGAGTGTGGCCTACTTTGGCTTGCTCCTGGCGACCGCTCTCGTGAGCGCGCTGCTGGCTGACCTCCTGGTTGTTCCCGCACTTCTTGTGGTCTGGGACCGTCGATGATGCTCCTGGCGTGGGTGTGCTCTGTGGCCATGGCAGGTCCATTGATGATGGTCGCACCTGAGGGCAACAGCAGCATTGGTACGGACCTCAGCGGGCAGTGGCTCCCGCGCGGCAGCACTGTTCAGCCGGCATCTCATTCATGCAGTGCCGCCCACATCCCAGTGACTGTGCTCATGGTGGACTCTTGGTATCGAAAGCATGGGGTCACGCTGGCGGGCCCGGGGGATACGGGCTGTGTGTCAGCCAGCTCGCTCCGTGATGCGGGTCAACCCGACGGCGATGTGCGCGCAGAGATGGCGCTTCGAGCCAGCTTCAGTGAGCGCTTTGGGGTCATCGATGCGTCAGCAGTTCGCTCCACGCCGTGGGGTCGTGTGGCGCTGCCGATGCAGGCGGAGCTCTCTGAGAGTGCGCGACGCGCGATCTTCGAGCGGGAGCACCTGAGGACTTCAGCTCAACAGTCTCGTGCGACCGATGCCATTGGTCCCAGTCGAGATGGTGTTCCAATCTACACCCACTTTCTGGGTACGGATGCGCCGCGTTCTGACCGCTGGGGCACGCTCAAGCTGGTGACCACCCTCCTCGCGGTCTTTGATGGCTGGACCCGTCACTGTCGAGGTGTGCTCCCAGCCACGGTCCCCGCGGCTCGGCCAGAGACCTGCACAGTCCAGGTGGGTGATCTGGGCTGGTACAGTGATCTGAGACCCGACCCCCTCGGTCACCGGACCCACTTCGAGGGTAATTGTGCCGACATACGTCTCTTTCGGGATGATGGTTCGGCCTACGAGGCTTGGCACAATCGAGCAGATGACAGGCCAGAAGCAGTGGGTGGATATAGCCGCGAGCTGACCCTGGCTTTTGTGCAGTATGTGATGGAGAAGCACGCGCCTTCTGTGCTGTTTTTCAATGATCCGGAGATTGTGAGTGCGGTGCCAGGTGTTGAGTCGGTGCCAGGTCACGATGATCACATTCATATGTGCTTCTGACTGAGTGCTACACTCGGCTCGCAGACGAGGACTCTACATGGACGCAACAACCCAAGGACGTGCTGATCTTGTGGCCTGGACCCAGGCTCAGCCGTCGGATCTCTTCACCGATGATGACGCGCTTGTTGCCCTGGTCGCAGAGCATGGCCTCGATGTCTACCGGGCACAATTTGAGAAGGCCGGGCGGGTCGTCGCAGGCCCTCTGGACGTGGTCGTTCGTGAGAACAACCTGGCCCGCAATCTCCCGGTCTTGGACAACTGGAGTGGAGTGGGGGAGTACACAGCACGGGTGCACCATCACCCGAGCTGGTGGGAGGCTGGGCGGCTCATATACGGCACTGGAATCATGGCGCTGTACGGGGAGCAGACGGTCTCACACCGAGCGATTCTGACCTTGTTCTATCTGACTGCACAGGCTGGAGAGGGTGGTCATAACTGCCCACTTGCTTGTGATGCTGGGGCCATCCGTACGCTCCAGGTGCTCGGAACTCGGGATCAGCAAGAGCGCTTTCTCACGCCCCTGCTCGACCCGAACTTCGACACCAACTTCACGGCGAGCCAGTTTCTCACTGAGGTCCAGGGTGGATCGGATGTGGGCGCAAACACAGTATCTGCAGCGCCAGTTGATGGTGGTAGTGGGCCCGGATCAGTGTGGTCGATCACTGGTGAGAAGTGGTTCTGCTCGAATGCCGATGCAGATGTCTTTGTCATGACTGCGCGCCCAGCGGGTGCAGCAGCGGGCACGTCTGGGCTGGGTCTGTTCTTGGTCCCCAGGATTAAGCCAGACGGGACCGTGAACAACTTTCGTATTCGGCGCCTCAAGGACAAGCTGGGGACCCGCTCGATGGCCTCTGGAGAGATGGACTTCTCTGGCGCATACGCCGAGGCGCTCGGGCCGGTAGATGATGGATTCAAGTCTGTGATGCGACTGGTCATCACCACAAGTCGCCTGTACAACGCTGCGGGCTGTGCTGCGCATGCGAGGCGTGCCTGGGTGGTGGCGAGTACATATGCTGCGCATCGGCAGGCTTTTGGCGGGCCGATTGTCCGCTTCTCACCGGTTGCGGAGACACTGGCCTGGATGCGTGCAGATGCGGCTGCGAGCATCGCCTCTACACTCTGGCTGGCAGACCTCCTCGAGCAGCGAGATGCTGGCACCATCAGCGATAGTGATGCGGCCTTCTTTCGCTTGGCTGTGAACCTCAACAAGCTTCAGACTGCTGTCCTGGCTCACGATGCGGTGAACCACGGCATTGAGGTTCTCGGCGGCAATGGCGCCATCGAGTCATTCTCAATTCTTCCGCGTCTGCTCCGGGACAATGTGGTCTACGAGAACTGGGAGGGCACACACAATGTCCTGCGTGCTCAGGTCCTTCGCGACTGTGCCCGGCTGGGTGTTCATCAGGGCTTCTTCGATGTGCTCGCTGAGGTTCTTGGCCATGAGGCTGTGGCGGCTGACCGGGCAGAACTCGATGAGATCTTAGGGCTCGATCCGGACCTCGCTGCACTCCGCTTTAGACGTCTCGCGTCTCGCATGGCTGTGCATGTGATGAGCGCGGCAATGGCAGGAAATACTGCCCTTGAGGACCACGCCGCTATGCTCAAGCGTCACCTCGGTGAGGTGGCTGTGGATGCGTCGTACATGGCGCTCGTGCGGCGCCTGCAGCGGTAAGCGCTCAGCTGATCAGCAGTCGGGGCAGCTGCGTGCACCGTAGGTCTCGACCTCGTCCTCGAGCTCAAAGACGCCTGCTCCGGTCTCGTCAAACTCGACGTAGCCAATCTTCCAGCGCTGCGCCTGATTGAGGGTGGCTGTGTGTGTCGAGATCAAGTCGCCGTTGATGTAGATGGAGGCTGTTGCGCGACTCTCGCCGCCGCCGTGGTCTGTGTAGTAGTGGGTCCGTATGTAGTACTTGATGGGACCTGGATTCACGACATTGATGTTCTCGGGTCCGTATCCACTTGTGTTGTCGAGTGCGTAGACGGGTGTGCCCCAGATGCTGGGCCAGTCGGGCACAGGCGTACAGAAGAAGCAGTCCATGCAGCCCCACATTGCATTGCCCTCGGGCACCATGTGGAGGTCGAGATCGGAGTTTGGTGTGTCCCAGCTGAGCGCCACATAGAGCGCCTCATTGGGGACGATGTCAGCCTCACAGACTGTGGGCTCAGAGGAGACGCCGTTGAAGTCAGTCACCGTGAGCTGAATCTCGTAGACGCCGGCGACGTCCAGGAACAGCTCGGGCGTGGCCTCAGTCGGATTACGAATACTCGTCCTGGAGAGATCGGGTTGGCTCAGGAGCTCCCAGGCATAGTCGAGGTCATAGAGGTCATCGGTGTCCTCTGGGTCGTCACTTCCGCGGCCATCCATGACAACGGTCTTCGGCGGGGCATTTGACGCGATTGCATCGCAGTCGATCTCGGCGATGGGCAGCTGATAGTCATCTCCGCCGTTACCGCCGAGCAGCACGACCGTGACCTCAGGCTCATCGGGATCGGTAGATGAGATGACCAGGTCAGCGGCGTGTCCCTCGGCTTCATCGTCTGGGCTGTACTCAGCGATCACAGTGAATTCACTGCCGCCAGCGATGGCCTGTCCTGCAGGGTCTGTGACGAGCGTGAAGGGGCCATCCGTGAGCTGAGCATCCAGGATGTTGAGGACGCCGTCGCCTGTGTTGTAGACGGTGAAGTACTGAGTTCCGGTCTCACCGGTATTGACGGTGCCGAAGTCGATGGAGTTGGCGGATACTGCAATGTCGGGCGTTGAGCCCTCGGCGCCGAGTCCGGTGATCTCTACTGCGACAGTGGGTTGATCATCATCGTTGCTGTCGATCCAGAGCTCCGCCTCGTAGGGGACGTAGTCCTCGGGGGTGAAGGTCAGCTCCAGGACACCAGAGCCACCGGCTGGAATTTTGTCGAGGTCGTCGACACTGCTGATCTCGAAGTTGCCCTCGTAGCGAGGCGCGACCTTTATCTGAGCATCGAGGATGTCCAGTGAGCCAGAGCCTGCATTGAGGATCTGCACCTCTTTGGTGACAGAATAGAGCCTGAGTACAGAGCCGAAGTCGACGGCCTCAGGAGCGATGACGATGTCAGGGTTCAAGCGCACGACCGACGTCTCGGTCTTGCCCGTACATGAGAGCAGGGCTGCGGTCACCAGCAGGTAGCTTCGTGCCATTGTCATTCCTCTTCAGCGCACTCGCGAGTTGAAGACACCTCTGGGGTCGAGTCACTGGGTACAAAGAGTCCCTCGTCGCCCTCGATGCGGATGTAGCCGGCATTCCAGAAGTAGTTGTGAACAAGAGATGTGGAGATAGTCTCCGTCTCTTCGCCGTTCATGTAGATGGTGATGGTGGCCTCTGTGGTCATGCCGCCGTTGTCTGAGAAGTAGTGGACGCCGAGGTGGTACGAGGTCTCTGCGAGATCTGTGATGTTGACAGTCTCGGGACCGTATCCATCCTCTTCGTCGCCGGAGTGCGTACCGGTTCCTGCTGAGTCCCAGCTCACCTCAGTGTTGCAGTAGCTCAGGTCATCAGCACCAAACCAGACACCGCCATTCGGGACGATGTGGAGGTCTAAGTCGGAGTCGTGAGTGTCCCAGGTGAGGGCAACATAGAGGTCCTCAACCGGACGTGCTCGGATGGTGTGCTGTGCGGGGGCGCTCGTGGCCCCGCTCGTATCGGTCACAACAAGCTGCACCGTGTAGCTCCCAGCCACATCGATATCGATGTAGGTGGTGGCCGTGTCGCTCTCGTTGAGCGAGGCGTTGCTGTGCGCTGGACTGTCGATGATGGTCCAGGCGTATACGAGCGCTGGATCCTCGGCATCATCGGGTGCCGTGGAGGCAGAACCATCCAGCATGACCAATTCAGGCGGGTTGATCTCTGTCTCGCCGGAGATGACAGCCTCGGGGTAGTCGGTGTCAGGTCCGCCGTCGCCGCCGAGCAACTCTACTGAGATCTCAGGCTCGTCGGGGTCGTTGCTCACGAAGGTGAGTGTTCCTGAGTGACCAGGCAGCCCACCGTCCGGGGTGTAGCTCAGCAGCACCGTGGCGGAACCACCGGGAGCGATCGTCTGGCCGACTGGATTGTTGAGTACGCTGAATGCGCCGGAACCAGTTTGTTCGGTGCCTTCGATCTCGAGCGGACCATCACCAATGTTGTTGACCAAGACATATTCTGTGGCGGTTGCCCCGGTGCTGATCGTCCCAAAGTCGATGCTGTCGACATCAATTGAGATGTCAGGCTGAGGGCCGATGATTCCCAGACCAGTGATCGGTACAGAGAGCGTGGGCTGATCTTCGTCGTTGCTCTCGATCACCAGGTCTGCCGTGTAGGCGGTGAGCTCGGTTGGCTCGAAGTGGATCGTGACGGGGACTGTGTCGGAGGGACTCAGCTCCAGCAGTTCGACCGGCTCGCCGTCATCATCGACGGGCATCTCGAAGGTGATGCTGATGGCTGGAGAGTCGGACTCGAGGGAAATATCCGCGATCTCGAGGGTCGCGCGCCCCGAGCTGACGACCTGGATGTCGCGATCCACAGTGAACCCTGGCACCACTTCACCGAATGCGATCTCTTCGGGAGCGACAGAAACGCCTGGGGTCAAGCGATTGATCTTTGTTTCGGGCGGAGCGCAGGCTGTGGAGGCCAAAACGAGCAGTGATACGAGTGTGTAGCGCATGTGTTCTGAGTATTGGTTGAAGCAGGTGGCGTCGACTTGTGGTTATGATGTCGCGGAACACATCCTACACGGCGCGGAGCCAGGTTGTGGTGACGAACTCTCGGTGTGGCATGCATTCATTGTTTCTTATGCTTTTATCTTGCAAGGGTTGCGGGGCCTGGTGGGTCATGCCGCAGTTACCGCGCGTCCAGCCAAATGAGCCTTCACCTTTCGATACGTCGGTCGACGATCCTGAGGAAGAGGACAGTGGTGATGAGCCGCTTCCGCCGCCGTCGGCGTGTGCGAACAACGAGCTCGAGCCCAATGGCGACATCTCGGATGCGCAAGATCTTCCGCTCGAGGAGTGGATGTGCGGCATCTTTGGTGAGCCGGTCGACAACGATTATTTTTCCTTTGAGATAGAGGAAGAGTCTTGGCTGCGGGTCTGGGTGCGGGCAACTGAGCTGGGCTCGTTTGCCAATCCACGCGCATTCTTGCTCGATGAAGATGATGGAAACTTCTCCGCGAGCTTCGAGGACAGCTACCTCTCGGCTGACATTGACCGCACGTTCAAGCTTGATCGGGGCCGCGAGCTCTCGATCGCCCTGCTTGAGCAGGAGCTTGGAACGGACCAGTATGGCCCCGACTATGAGTGGAGAATGCGGGTCAGTGTCGTCAAGTCACCGGTGACTTGGAACACCGAAGAGCCGGTCGATGAAGACGGCGAAGACTCCAACGACAACTCTGCTACGCCAGACATTGTGATGGATGGAGATCGCGTATTCGGTCGTGTCGAGAAGACCGGCAATGACTGGTATGCGCTGGACCTGACCGATGAGCGAACCGAGGTCGTTGTTCAGACCGATGCTTGGATACACGGCTCGCCGTTGAACCCCGAGATCGAGGTCGAGGGTCCTGACGGTGAGACGATTGACTACTCCAACACCCATGACAGTGGATACAATTTTGACGCCAAGGTGTCGTTTACTGCACAGGAGGCAGGTCGATACTTGATTCGTCTCGGTGCAGTGGATGGTTTTGGCGGGCTTCCGTACTGGTACGTGCTCGATGTGAGTGCGGACGTGGTGCTTGAGCCGTCTGACACCGGTGAGACCGATTGAATAGTGCCGCGCCTTGAGCGTTGCGGGAATGAAACAGAGGAGATCTCATGACACGTTCCACACTGATGATTTTGATGATGATGACCGCCTGCAGCTCGAGCAAGGAGGACGGCGCATCTAATGCCGATGCCGACGCTGACGCCGATGCCGATGCCGATGCTGACGCTGACGCTGACGCCGACGCCGACGCCGACACGGATGACACCGGTGATGTGGAGCCCGTCTGCACGGCGACCGTCAAGGAGCTCGATCCTGAAGACACCGAGACTGGATGGCTCTACCTCGACAAGCTCACCGTTGAGTTTGAGGAGGTGCCCGAGTTTGATGGTGTACAGCTCTCGCTTGTCGATGATGCGGGCACTGAGATTCCCTTCACCGTGACCTGGAATGAAGAGCACAGCCTCGATGCATACTTAGATGCTGAGCTCACCGGCTCGACCACCTACACGCTGACTGCTGCGTGCAGTAACGAGCTCAGCGCTACCTTCCAGACCAGCGAGTTTGGGTCCGCCCTCGAGGGAGACATGGCAGGCCTCGTGGGCAATGTCTACGAGCTTGATCTACCGAATGCAGAGTTCACAGAGCCGCCGGCAGTGGGCGCGCTGCTGGGCTCGTACTTGTCGTCTCCGCTTCTCGCGAGCGTGGCTGCAGTAACGCCAGATGAGCTGACGCTGATCGTGGCGCAGGGCTACTGGGACGAAGACGGGATCCCTCATCAAGACATGTACACCGGGATTTACGACTTTCCGCCTGCAGACTTCGCGGGCGCACCGTTTTTTGCGGCCGACACCGACTACATCGACATCATCTACGAGAGCGGTGCGACCTCGGCGAACATTCCCATGCACGGGATGCATCTCGAGGGAACCTTCGCACCAGATGGAAGCGCCATCGGTGGGGCATGGATCGGGGGACTCGTCGACACGAGAAATCTGGGGCCACTCCTCGATATTGGTGACTCGGACGAGGAAGATGTCGTCTGTGAGTATCTGTCCGTCTTTGGACTGTCCTGCGAGGACTGTGGTGATGGGACTGAGCTGTGTTTGTACGTTGAGGCTCACTTCGACGATGCTAATCTGATTGAAGGCTTAGTTGTGGACCCGGATCCGCTGGGCGAGTGAGCTCAGTGAATCCATTGTCATAGGGGAGCGCGTGCTCACAGCACTGATTCAAGGCGGCGTCCTCGGCGGCTTCTTGGCGTTGGGCGGAGTCATGCCTCGAGATGCCCAGCAGGGTGTCGTGACTCGCGACACGGCCATCAATGTGGTCAATGGGCTGTTCCTGTTTGGCCTGCGCGTCACGGTGATTGCGTGGATTGCACTCCACGCTGATCTGGGCTGGATAGACGCCAGTGCAGTGGGTGCACCGGGTATGCAGCTGTTGTCTGCATTCCTGTTGCTCGACTTCACACGCTACTGGCTTCACCGCGCTCACCACCGTGTGCCGTGGCTGTGGACCTTTCACCGGGTACACCACATGACCGAGCGGCTGGATGCAACATCTGGGCTTCGCATGCACGTGGTTGATTTTGTGCAGCTCTCGCTTCTGCCGATCGTGTTGTTTGCGACGGTCTTGAACATCTCAACGTGGGAGACATGGGTCCTGCCCGCTGCCCTCACAGTGGGTGCAGTCTTTGATGCTTTTCAGCATGCAAACCTCGCTTGGAATCCGCGGAACCCGCTCGCACGGGTGTGGGGGCTGGTGCTCAACCACCCGCATTTTCATGCCTGGCACCACACGCGAGATGGAGAGCGGTGCGACGGTAACTACGGCAACACGCTTGTGATCTGGGACCGACTCTTTGGCTCAGACGTCACGGGTGCAGAGTTGCCAGAGGCTTACGGCCTGGAGCCCAGTCAGGCACTGACTAATGACCTCGTGGGTATGCAGCTGCTGCGGCACCGCGAGTCTTGATGCGGATTCGCCTCGCGCTGATCTTGACGGTCACGGTTGTCTGCTTGGGCACTGTGCTGTCTGGAATAGAGTGGGAGCGGGCCCGGACTGCCCTGGCCGGAACGGCGTGGTGGACCTTTGGGCCCGTCTTTGTGTGCTACCTCATCGCGCATGCCTTTCGGACCCTTCGCCTTGGGCTCTTGCTGGGGACCGCGATTCCTTTCCGGTCCCTGTTTGCAATCAACAGCATTGGCTTCTTGGCCATCAATGTTGTTCCGCTTCGTCTGGGCGAGTTTGTCAGGCCTGCGATGCTCGGAGAGCGACACGGTGTTCCGTTCGGTAAGGCGATGGCTGCTGTGGTCATGGAGCGTCTGCTCGATATGTGCATGTTGCTCGTGATGCTGCTCGGCCTCACGCTCTGGGTCGAGTTGCCGCAAGAGGGGCTGGTTGTTCGTGGAGTCGATGTAGTGGGTGCTGGACAGCGGCTGGCTGGACTCATTGTGGCCATGGGAACCATCGCGGGTGGACTGCTCATCTGGATTGGAGAGCCAGCGATTGTATTGATGGATCGCATTCCAGTGGTTGGACGCTTCGCCGGTTTTGCTCGGCGTTTTCGAGAGGGGCTGCAGGTGTTGGTGTCCGAGCCTCTGAAGTTGGTGACTGTCGCGGCTCAGACTGCTGCGCTGTGGGGCACGACACTGTTCGGAATCGGCGTCTTTATGTGGGGCTTTCCGGGTGTGCCGAGCTCGGTGGGTGCCGTGTGGACGACGTGGTCGATCACGCTCGCCGGAATGACCGCACTTCCGACGCCGGGCTTCTTCGGTGGCTACGAGCTCTTCTGTACAGCAGCGCTCTGGCTGCTCGGCGTGGGGCCAGCTGTGGCTGGGACCTTTGCGATCACCCTGCACCTGGGACAGTTTGCCTTCACCTGTGGTCTTGGCGGCTTCTTTGTTGCTCGGGAGGGACTCGGCCTTCGGAGCCTGGTCGTCTCAAAAGAGGACATCGATCTCGGCTGAGATGGTTATGCATTGCGCATGAAAGTCGCAATCATCACGGGAGCCTCCTCAGGAATTGGTGCTGCAGTTGCAGCTGAGCTTCACAAGAGGGGCTGGGCTGTTGGCCTCATTGCTCGACGGGAGCCGATGCTGGCGGCCCTTGTTGAGGGACTGGGCGATGACCGTGCAGCCTTTGCGACGGCGGATGTCGGTGATGAGGCCTCGCTCAATGCAGCGGTCGCTTCGCTCGAGCAGGCTCTGGGCCCTTGCGATCTGATGTTTGCCAATGCCGGTATCGGTGATGGCCGCAGTGCACGAAATTTCACCGCGAGTGCGACCAAGAAGATTCTTAATGTGAACGTCGAGGGTGTCATCCATGCATTCGCTGCAGTGCTTCCAGGCATGCTCGAGCGTGGTCACGGGACACTCTCAGCCACATCGAGCGTCGCGGGCTTTCGTGGTCTACCCAACTTTGGACCGTACTCTGCGTCGAAGGCATACGTCACGAGCTTACTCGAGGCGATGCGTGTCGACCTCCGCTCCTCAAACATCAAGGTGACGACGGTTCACCCGGGCTTTGTGGTGTCTGAGCTCACTGAGCGAAACGCATTCAATATGCCGTTTCTGGTAAAGACTGAGAAAGCCGGTCGCATCATCGCCAGCGGCCTCGAGCGTGGCAAGCGAGAGGTGAACTTTCCTTGGCAGATGATTTGTCTCATGAAGTTGGTCAAGTGGGCGCCCAATTGGTTGTATGATCGGATGGTCTCGGTACTGTCACCGACCCAACCGAAGAAGGACTAGCCATGACCCCTTTTGGTATTCGCAAGCGCATCAAGTCACTGCTGGGCATGAGCAAGGTGGCTGAGCCTCAAGCCCCAGCGCGACCGACCTATGAGGTGACCTTCGAGTGCCCGGATGGCTCTGACTATGTGGTCACAGCCAAGGAAGGGGACTCACTGGTTCTGGCGGCTGGCCGCGGACCGCAGCCAATCTCGACTGGCTGCACCGACAGCACCTGCGGCACCTGCCGGGTCGATGTCCTTGCAGGTGCCGAGTCGCTCACGGAGCCTGATCCTCACGAGCTGAAGATCAAGGCTGATGTTGGGGTTCCAGATGCTCAGCGTCTGGGCTGTCAGACCGGTGTCTTCGGCCCAGGAGTCAGGGTTCGCATCACCAATGTGCTTGGTGAGGAACTGATAGACCCCTGAGCCGAAGCGGCGAGGCTCAGCCCTCGCAGTCAACAAGGCCGTTGTCAGTGATGCAGTCAGCATCAGGCAGGGTTGTGTGATGATCAATGGACCCGGTGATGCTTGCATCAGTCACATCGAGGCCAGTGAGATCTGCTCCCTCGAGGGACGCGTTGACGAGCTTGACCACAGCTCCTTGCTCATCAGCGTTGAGGGCGGCTTGATCAAGCTTTGCGCCAGCCAAGTTCCAGTCTCTGAGCTCGATGGCGTAGGGGACACCTTCGTCAATCATGCCCCAGCTGAGCTCAGCACACTCTCCATCCTTGGTCTCTCGAATGAATTCGACTGGCTTGTAGTTGAGGCCAACTTCTTCGTTCGCGTTCAGGCAGGTGCCTGATTTTTGGTCGTACTTGAACGGGGACTCCATGTTGCTGGGCTCCCAGCAGCTCATGTAGATCTCGAATCCACAGGGTGGTGGAGGTGTGCCGCTGTCGAGTACCGGTGGTGCTGCCAGATCGCCCCATGCACCGCCAGAGAAGACCGGTCCGTACTCAGGACTTCTCCAGCCGCTGATGCTCACACCCTCCCAGTCCAGGTTCACACCAAATTCATCCATGTTGAGGTGTGTGATCTCATGTACATCTGTGCTGAAGATGTCGTCTGATACGTGACTGTGGCCACGCTCGACCACGGCCTTGTGGCCGTCACCGTCGACGTAGACGGAGACCCGTGTGATCGCGTGGCGGTCTTCATCGGCGATGTCTTCAGTGTCTCCAAAGTCCATCCAAGAGGGCTGAGCCGAGCTCGCACACTTGAGTATGGGTGCTGCTTCGGGGTGTCCCGAGCCGGTTGCCGCTCCGTTGACGTGGATGTTCTCTACAGGACCCTGTTGAGCTGATGCTGTGGCACTGAGTCCCTCGAGTGCTTGAGCGAGAGGCTCGCCCGGGGTGTCGGGTGTGTTGTCAAACTGCGGGACTGCGGGAGCCTCGAGCTCGGTGCCTTGTCCACATGCGATGAGAGAGAGAAAGAGAGTAGCTGATTTCATGATGACCTCCTGTTTGGTGTCTGCATACAAGAGAACCCCGTTCAGCTGTAAAGAGAAACGGTATTTTACGAATATTATTGTTTTGTGTTAACGAACAATATGCTTGATCTTGAAAACCTTCGTTGCTTTGAGGCGGGTGCAATCCACCTCAATTTCCGTGCAGCCTCCAACCATGTTGGACTGTCGCCTGCAGCCTTCAGCGAGCG
>Ga0315315_10000263_pt1 | contig 41623 bp, 72 predicted proteins | sample M140m3416metaG_FD_203699 | JGI IMG/M metagenome (GOLD analysis project Ga0315315, IMG submission 203699) | Ammonia-oxidizing marine archaeal communities from Monterey Bay, California, United States - M1 40m 3416 | ecosystem: Environmental > Aquatic > Marine > Intertidal zone | place: USA...
TGATTATGGTTTTGGATTAACGCCATTTATGACACATAAACCTTTTCGTGGTGGTGATAGAGGTTCTTTACAATGTGTTTATGCTGTTTGTAAGTTAAAGGATGCTGACCCAATTTTTACGGTAGTAGAATTAAGTGAATTAGTTAAATTGCGTAATTTTTCGCAATCAAGTGATTCGAAATATTCCCCATATAATAACGGAGCAGACATACATCATTATATGGAAATTAAATCAGCTATTAAAAAGTTATCAAAATTAATTCCAAAAGCAAGTGTAATTGAAATTTCCAAAGCAATCGAATATGACAGTAAGTTTGAAGGTGGAGCAAGTGTTAAAGTTGATTTGTTAGATAATCCTGATGATACCGCAATCCCTTTAGTAATGGAAAAGAAAAATGGTGCAATATCTAATGCTTTTGATGATTTTAATTCAGATATTCCTGAAGAAAAAGAACCGATATTGGTTGAAGAAAAGAAAGAAAAACCAATTAAAGTAGAGCATATATCTAAAAAAGATAATCCTGCTCTTAATTCATCATTAGAAAGTGATATTAAATCTGATTCAGACGAAGAACACCAACAAAACTCAACGCTTTTTTAAATGAATATCAAGGATTTAGAAAAAGAAGGTTTTATTCTGAAGAATGGTAAGTGGGTAAAAAAACGCAGTTATAATAAGTATCGTAATACCAAAACAAAAATAGATGGTATTAATTTCGATTCTCAAAAAGAAGCTGACTACTATTCTAAATTAAAGCTACTTGAACGTGCAAAAGAAATAATTAAATTTGAACGACAGGTAAAAATGCCTATTGAAGTAAATAATATTCATATAGCATACTATGTTCTTGATTTTAAAGTCTACTATCCTAATGGAGATATTAAACACATTGATATTAAAGCGAAGGATAAGAAAACAAATAAGTGGATAACTACTGATGTTTTCAAATTAAAGAAAAAGTTAATAGAAGCAATTTATAAAATAAAAATAGAACTAATATGAGTTATAGATATACAAACTCTGATAAATGGACTGATGCGTGGTTTTCAGATTTATCTGCTAATGCAAAATTGCTTTTTATATTTCTTTACGAGAATTGTGATAATGCAGGGATATATGAAGTGAATAAGAAATTTATGTTGTTCTTATTGGGCTTTAGTGAAGCGGAATTAAAAAGTGCAATTAAAGAAATAGGAAAAGCATACATTAAATCTAATGATGGTGGAAAGATTTGGTTAAAGAATTTTTTAAAACATCAAAAATTAACTCCTTTAAATTGGAAGAATAATGCTCACAAACAAATAGTGATGATACTTCGTGAAAATTTAGAGGATAAAGATAGATTTAAAGGTTGTAAAGAAATAGAAATGATATTACCTGCTACACCTGTTGAAAAACAGCCTGTTGTCAATATAGAAAAGCCAAAACCCAAACGTACTCGAAAAACAACTAAATTCATAAAGCCTACACAAGAAGAAGTATTTAGTTATATGAAGGAAAAAGAATTTATACCTGCTAAAGTAGAAGCTGAACGCTTTTGGAATTGGTTTGAATCAAATGGTTGGAAAGTAGGAAAGAATCCAATGAAGGTGTGGAAAGGTGCTGTTAATACTTGGATAATTAATTGGTATGACAGGAACAACATAACAAGTAATGCTACTAAAATGGATAAAATTCGAGAAAGTAGTGAAAGTCTTGATGGTGTTGATTGGAATACAATTTACAAACCTGAAGAAACAACATAAGCTATGTCAAATATTATTAAATCAGAAAATAATTTAATTGTTCATAAGAATAATAAATTAGTGATTCCCAAAGAATTACCAATATCAAATAAACACAGAGAACTATTTCTGTCAGGAAAGAATTTCCCTAAAATTTCAGAAATTCAGGATATGAATGTAGTTGTTAAACAAATACACACTTTTGTTAATATGACTATTATGGATAAAGGTGTTAATATGCCCCCTGAAGAACAAACCTATTTAAAGCAAAGAGTAACTGAAGATATTGTGCGTGATTTTACACGATATACATTGGAAGAAATTAAATTAGCTTTTTACTATGGTGTTCGTGAAGAAATGGGCGAATATTTTGGTTTAAATTCATCAACCTTTTATAAGTGGCTAAAAAACTTTCGTTATGAACTATTGCCACCTGCATATAAGAGTGTAGAAAAGTTTTTACCCAAGCCTGAAAACAATCAAAAGCCTATGTCTGAAAAAGATTTTGATAGGTCAGTTGCAAATACGTTAATTGAAGAATTTCTTAAATTGAAAAATAATGATGTTTATACTTATTATGATTTTGGAAATATTGGTTATCGCTTTTTAGAAAAATTTGGATTTATAAAATTAGACAATAAACAAAAATCTAAACTAATGTCTAAAAGTGAAGAACAATTTAAAGCCAATTTAATACAACGAAATAAAGATTTGACTATGAGGGGTAAAAGTATGGCTAAACTTAATTTAGAGCGTTCTTTTAAGCAAATAGAAGAAGATAGCAACCCTACTTTCAAAAACCAAATCAGAATTGGTGCGATGCGTATTGCTGTCTATAACTTTATGAAAAATGTTGTAGACCAAAAAGTTAATTTTGAAAATGAAGTAAATAAAAAGATTAAAGAATATAATTATGATAGTAATAGATAATATATCCAAAAGTTTTTTAGTAAACTTTGGCGAAGCAGTTAAAGAACGAAGATTGAGTAAGAATCTTACTCAAAAACAACTTGCTAAAAATGTTGGCGTTAGCCACGAATGGATTTGCAAAATAGAAAAAGCAAAAGCCAAAACAATATCACTTACACTTATATATAAGGTTAAAGATTATTTAGAAATAAAAGATATTAAGATATGAATATCTTCAGAAGTGTGGATGAAACAAATAATTTTATGATTTCAGGTATTGAATATGATGTTTTATCACTAATGAACTCTGCACTTAAACATAAATTATCTGAAATAAAGTCAAGGGCTATTCGTACAAAACAAATGAAAAAAGAAACTACGAGTATGGAAATGATTTCACAGCTTAATGAAGAAATTCAGTATTGCAAATATATTCAATCGCAAATAGAAAATATTTTGCAAAAAACACACAATGCTTTAACTAATATATAAATAGAAAGCCCTGATGGGGGTCAGGGCTTTCAAAAAAACCTGTTTCCAACGAGCAATAGAAAACAGGCTATAAAATAATTGCAACAATTCCAACAGTAACACCGCTAATAATAGCTATCCATTTGTGTCTTTTCTGTCTTTTAATTTCTTTATTCAGAATATTCTTTTCTTGCTCACAAATATCCTGTAAATCATTTTTTCCTTTTATTATCTCTTTATATTTATCTTCGATAATATTATATTCACTCAACTTCCCTTCTAAAGAATTAATTATAGTGTCCTTTTGATTAATCTCTAATTCCAATAATACGCTTTTATCTTTACAGTATTTTCTTTCTTCATTCCATTGTGCAATTTTATTTGCCTGTTCTTGCGAGAAAATTAATACAGTATCTTCTTCAATAACTGTTGTTTTAGGATATTGCTGACCAAGTGTTATGTAAGGAACACATATTAAAAATAAAAAGCTAATTAGATAATTCATTTGTCCAATAATCGTTTAGTGAAGTTGCATCTAATTCTTTTATTTCTTTTATTTTCTCTATGTAAATATATTTAATATCTACTTTTCTATTTTTCAAACTATCTACGGTTGAATTAGCTTTTTTAATTTCCAATTCATATTGCAAAATATTTCCTTTTAAAGAATCAATAATTTCATAGTTTGCTTTTATCAATTCTTTTTTTTCATTTTTTAGTCTATCAATACTATTATCACGCAATTTTTCCAAATCTCTTTTTTGTATGTAAACTGACATTAAAAAATAAAGGCATACAAGAAAAGCCATTGTGCTTAACCACGCTAATAGTTTATCTTTAATTTGTATTCCCCCCATATTAGAATATTAACACCAAGCCAATCTCATTTTAGATTTAAAGTTTCCATCCCAACCAATAATTTGACCGAAACTATTTCCAACGGAACTTTTACCTGTGAATCCCATTGATTGTCTGTCTGAATTTTTATTATAGGTTTGTGTAATATCTCTTAAATTAGGACTTGCATATCCTTTAGCAATTTCACTACCATTCCAATATATAACCCAAGCTACCTTTCCTTCTTGTGGGGCTTTATTATTAAAGTTGTTAAAAATAAACAATGTACCTGAACAATTACCTTTAAGTTCGTAATCTTTTATATTCGGTACATAAATTCCGTGTGAATTATTTTGCGAGTATAAAGGTCTAAAGTTTAATATAAAATATGGAGTACCTGATGAATTTAAAGAAGTTGGTTTATTCCATTTAGCCATAGAATCCTGAAATGCTTTTGTCATTTCAATAGTTACAACACCTGCATCTTTTTTCTCTTGGTCAGTTAGTGCTTTTGAATATTCCGTTCCGTATTTTTGATACGCTTTTCTAATATATGCGTTATTAAATTTACCTGTTGGGTCTAATTTCCAACCATTACCCATATTTTTTGCATAATCACTATGATTATCATTTACCCATTTTCTAAAAGCATTACCTTCAGTCGTAGTTTTAAATGGTGTTTCAGGATATACCTCTCTCGGTCTTGAATTATACGCAGGTGATGAAATCTGTTGGTCATTCACGTTATCATCAGGGGCTTTTTCACCTAAAGAACTTGAATTTTCATCATCTTTTGCATCATCCCCCTTTGCTAATTTCTTTTTTAGTCTTTCTTCTTTGCTTGGTCTAAATAAAAAGTATGCACCTACACCTGCACCTGCTACTATTAAACCACCTATAATCCACCATTTTTTATTTTTCATTTTTTTTATTTTAATTGATTGTTATAATTTAGTCAATCCGTAAATTAATCCAACAGCACTACCAACAATAATAATAGGTTTTAACTTACTTTCTTTTTTTTCAACTTTTGTATTTGTTAATTTCGCATCAACCTTTTTTTTTTTATTTTGAGAGTTCATTATTTTTTCAGCACCTTGAAATTTTGTTTGTTTTTCATAATGCACTATAAGAACTACTGTTTGTTTTGGGGCAAGTGTATAGTTAAGATAGCACTCACCACTTAATATCAAGTTGTTCGGTGCAACAGAAGTCATATCTAAAGCCTTTTGATAAACACTAACAAAGGGATATAAATTTTGACCTTTAAATTCTCCTGAAGCATCTTTGCATTGAACACTTATTGGTTGTTCTGCCTGTTTCTGATTTCCTGATGCTCTAACCTCTATCATTGTAACCTTTTTAGGTTCATTTAATAATGTCCTGTTAAATTCAGAAATCGAAGGTGTAATATTAACTTTTGGATTTTGAATGTTAGAATAAGCATTAAATAATGGTACGCTTTGAGTTGTGTTTGTCGTGTTCGATAACGTGAACATAACTCTTTGACCAAATGCACTTCCATTAAAAGAACTTTTTTTATCAAGTATTTTTTTACCTGAAATTAATTTCCAATAAAGAAATCCAAGTCCTGCAAGACCACCTAATATTAATAACTTTTTCTTATCCATTATAGGTTTTATTGAGCATCTGTTATGTCAGTTCGTATGGTATTATTCCATAGTTCACCTTTAGTTTTAGAAGCCATTTTACTCTTACCGCCTAATTTTTCATTTTGCTTTTTCATCTGAAATAATGCGTGTCCAATATCAGATGCTTGTCCTGTAAGACCATTTGCATCACCCCATTTTGAAGAATCTTTTGCTCTTTCTTCATTAATTAAACGTAGCCAACTTCTTAATCTGTATATATCTTCAGTAGAAAGCAAATTACTTAAATAACTTGCAATATTTTTATTTTCTATTTTGGCTAATAAAGGGCTTCGTGTATAATTATATCTTGGGTCGTCTGCACTTACTGAACCACTTGAAGATTTTTTAAGTTCATTTCCATCATCATCTACCTCAACAGCATCAACATCAATAGTTTCTGTTTCAGATTCGGCTTTTCTTTTACGCCAAAAGTAAACACCAACACCGACTGCGAGTAATACGCCACCGATAATCATTAAATTTTTTTTATCCAATTTCATTTTTTTCTATTTTTACAGCATCTTTAATGCTTGATTTATTTCCGTAAGCATCACATTGAGTTTGCTTTTTACTTGCACAACCTATTAAAATCAACGCTAAAATTACGAATAAATATTTTTTCATAATAATTATTTCAGTTTTAGTTTTTTATTTGCTATTTTAATTAAATAAAAAGCACCTAATAACATTAACGAAATACTACCATAATAAAGTAATTTATTATCTCGCAATTTCATCCCATTTTCATATCCCTTATACTTCCCATAAGGCATTAATTCCCAATTATATTCTTTTCCATCAGTTTTTAAAAGTTTGAATAACAGCCAATTATTGCCTTTAGATTTAGGAATATTATTTAATGCTTCCTCAACTGTATTAAACATTTTACCGCTTAATATTTTATAATTATCAGGGTCTATCCACGTTAATTTAATAGTACCTACCTGATAAGGTTTTTCAATGAATGGAATACATTCTTTTGGTATTTTATTCTCTGATTCTGCCATTATTAATTTCTTAATTTTTTAACAATAAAATACGTTGCTGTTCCCATAACAATTAATACAATTCCACCAATAAAAAGTCTTTTTTTCCAATTAATTTTAGCAGTTTTGAATCTTGGTGGCATTTTACATTGTTTAGTTGATTCTAAATATGTTCCACCTTTTTCTTTACATAAGGTTGCATTAGATTTTGCAGTAACAGTTACCGAATCAAGTTCTTGTGCTTTCTTTTTATTCCAAACAAATTTATAAGAAGTATATTGTCGTAATTCTTGTTTTTTTACCTCTTTACCACCATCAGGGTCTTTTGAATAAATATATTTATTTCCTGAAGTAAATACATCATCAGGTGCTTTTATTTTGAACTCACCATCAAATCCTGCTCTTGCAATACCTTCAGGTGCGGTATATACTCTCTTACCATCAGCATCACCAATGTAAACCATAGCACCATACTGACCATTATCTACATTATCTAAAACTAAACCTTCAATTTCTACCATAACAATTTATCTGCGTACCAACTATTAGTACCTTTTTTATTTCTATTCTTATTGTGCCTTATTTTATACAATCTTCTTCTTTGTTTTGCATAACCTTTTGGCTTTTTACCTTTTTTTTCTAATTCTAAATAAGTTGGATAATCACTATATCCTATTGCTCCTACCGATGCTACTTTTACGCCCTTCTTAAAAACATCAATCTTCTTGCCTTTATTTTTACTTGGCTTAACTGTTAGATTGTGTTTTTTTGCCTGTTGTTTTGTATAGTTTTTAATTCGGTAAGGCATCGTCTAAAATTATCTTATTTTCTTTTTTATTTAATTTATTTTTGATAGTTACCTCTACTTTTGGTATTCCATCCTTATCTTTTTCTTCTATCGTATCAAAAGTATATGTAAATACAGGCTCTTTAAGTACAAAATTATCTTTTTCATCAGGTTTAGATGTTACTTCAACATATCTTAAACCTACATTCATCAAATACTTCTTTGATATTATTTTATCCCCCACTTTATCTTCAATAATTGAATTTATTTTAATACTGTGTTTTTTAACAAGAAAGAAAGCAAGTACAGTTACGCCACCAATTATACCAATCGTGGCTAAAGCTGTAATAGTCTTTTTTTTCTTTACTAATTTACCACTCATTATTTATTATTTTTAATTACAGTAAAATAACCACCATAACCTTTTTTATCTCTTGTTTTATCTATGTAACCTTTGCTGTCTATTGGAACAATAGTTTTTGTAACGCTATTTCCAACATTACCACCAATAGTTACAGCTTCATTACCTTTTATTTCAGTTACAATATCACAATGCGATTTATATGCACTTAATGTATCATAACCTACGTTTGATTGTCTTGGATAACATACAAGGTCGCCTACTTTTACTGTTGCTTCAGGCTCATTGACTTTATATGCTTTAAAGGGATTTGAATTATTTTCTTTTCTGTTTTTTACTGAAGCACGAATATATTTTGAGTGTGATGCTACTTTTGGAAATTGACCTTCTGCTCCACCTTTATTCATTACCCAAGAAATAAAAGCACTACTCCACGCTTCATCAATCATTTTTTGGTCTGACCAATTTAGGTTAGCACCTTCTCTCCAATAACTTCTTAATTTATCCATTGTTCTTGAATCACCCTCTTTAATTCTTTGATTATTAGGATTCCATTCGTTCCATTCGTTATTTGCTATTGAAAGAATAGATTTTTTAAAAGAAGATAATCCTGAAGTTAATCCCTTTTTTATTTCTTTTCTATACAAAATCATAAGTGTTACCAACCCAAGAGTTCCAACACTTAAACTTGCTAACCATATTTTTTCTTTTTCTGTCATTTCTGTCTTGTAAAATAATACATACCGTAAGCGAATCCGACAACAGTTATAAATATAGTAGCAAAACCTATTGCTTTTAATATTTTACCGCTTTTTGTTTCTCCTTTTTCATCTACATTATCAGATTCATCTAAAAATGTATCTCGTTTTTTGTCATAGGTGAAATGCCAATCCTCACTTGGGGCTTCCCCCCACCACCATCCATACTTTTCACCGTTTTCTCTAATCCACTTTTTCGCAGAACTTCCTTTTATATCAATAGCAATTCCGTAACCGTGATTACTTTTGCATCCTTTTGTGGTTGTTGGATTTGAAGCAAGATTTCCTTTACCTGCTTTATACAACTCCCAAGCATACCATTGTGTAAAAGCACCATTAGATAATCCTCTTGTATAATCCCCTCTTTCTCCACAAGGTCTAAAACCACTATAATTACCTACTAATTTTAAATCTACCCCCTCTTTTTTTGCATCATTTTTCATACGCATATAAGAAGTAGATGCAGGTATATATAATTTTTGACCTGTATCAATCGGTTTTAATACCGAATCATCAAGTTTACCATTTTCACCTATTCCTTCTTTAAATGCCATTTATTTTTGCCTTGAAAAGTAATAAAGACCATAGGCAAAACCAACTACGCTTAAAATAATCACTCCAAAACCTATTGCTTTTAATCCTTTTCCTTTTTTTTTGTTTATATTATCTATTTCAGTAGATTCTGTGGGAGAAACGCCTTTAGTATATTTTAATTTAACATCTGAATCATTCAAAACAGATAACCATTTTTTATATGATTCTTCAGCATCAGGTTTACACCGTTCTCTTGAACATCCGTTTACCCATCTTCTTGCTCCTGTTAAATCGCCTTTTTTTACCAAATCAAAAGTGCTTTCTTTTTTACTTCCTTTTGGTGTAATTAAAAAATCTACTGAAGCATCATAACTTATTTTAGGTTTTTTAAGTATTAGTTCAGGGTCTTTTAAAAGAGAATCCCCTAAACCGATATTTTTACCTCTTTTTTCATAATTAGATGGGTGCGTAATTTGAATTAAACCCCTGCCGAAATAGGGTAAACCTCTACTATCAACTCCTTTAGAATAATAATCACTTTTACCTGTACTACTTCCGTAATAATTTAAAGCACTTTGACAAGGCATATCATTAGGCAAATTACCAATGTAACTTATACCTGTAAGATTTTTACCATTCTTATCCTTGCAAACATAATCAGCTTCCCAACGTGATAGAGAATAACTTGATTCAACTTCCGCAGTAGCTAATAAATAAGCCAATTCACGATTATCATTTACTCGATTATCGTTTTCTACATATCTAAAGATTTTTTTTAAATCATTTTCAAATTTAATTTTTCCACCTTTAGATTTATATAGACTTATTGCTTTATTACTGTCTAAATTGAACCCCATTATTTATGCACCACATCCACAAGCAGATGATTTCTTATCTTCTTTTTTATTTTTTAGAAAGTAATTTACAGCGATAAATCCAAGAACACCTGCACCTATCATAAACATTGTATTTTTATCCATTTTCATATCTATTTATTTTATTTTATTTATTTTACACAAATTTAGCAACTTCAGTTAGGCTACACCAATGAGAAGGGCTACATTTTGGCGTTGGTGTTGAATTTTCAACAATACCCTTACCAACTGAATCATAAGTTCCTGTAATTACATTTTTTTCAGGAATACCTATTTCAACAGATTTTCTAACTGATTTTGTAGCTGTACCGCCTTTGTGATAAGGCTCGATTATATAAATATTATCAAGACTACCACCAATATCTTTTACTTTTTGTGCAACTTGTTCACTTTTAGAAGCACCTGCACTAAATAACATTATGCTGTAATCAGGGTTTAGACCAATAGCATTTAAAATACCATCTAAATCATTATATCTATATCCCTTAACATCAATATTATCACCAATTTCTTTTTTAACTAATTCAACCTGTTCATCTATTTTTTTATCACCGCTTCGATAATCTAAACCACCAAGTAATAATATTCCTTTTTTCTTTTTAATTATTTCAGGTTTATTTTTTCTATTTATTCCATAGTAAACAAGTGCAATAATTAGTATTGCACTTGCTGTAATTATAGATATTTTCGCAATTTTACTCACTTTCTGTTTTAAATCTTTTCAGGATATTTCTAATCAACGAATGATTCAAGTACCCTGCTCCAAATGAGAATATAGTCTTTGCAGGTGAACCATCGGATAATGTAATACCAAGAGTATCTGTTAAATCTTCAGCCATTAACATTAGTGCTAATACCGAAGTAAGTGAAAGAGCCATTCGCACCCAATTCATTTTATCATTAAAAAATACTTTAAAGCTAAAAGGATTAGATTTTTTATTTCCTCTTTCTGCTATTTTCATTAAGATATGTATAGCCATACCGAGTATCGCTAATAAAATATATTGTAAGTTTAAGTTTTCCATTTTTTTTATTTTAATTTATCGTTTTTAAATATTTGTTGCTTGGTAATGCAACATCGTTTTTAATATCATAATAGTTTTCAGAATATGTCGATTTAACACCATTAATTCTACCATCATATACTAAATTATCACCACTTCTATAAACCCTAACCATAGCCTTTGAAGGAAGTCCAAACGCACTTGAATCAGGCTTTGTAATTATGGATATTACCCCATTATCAGAAAATATTAAATCGTCTATTGAATTTGGCATAGGAAATGCTTTTATACAATTTCCTGAATTTGAATTGCTACAAAAATCTGTTCTACCTTCATATTCTTCAGGATTTAAAGGCTGTGTAGGTGTAGATACGCTATTATTATTATTATCTGATTCTTTTAAATCACCTTTTACTCCGTATTTTTTCAATACTTCATCTATTTCTTCAAAAAAAAGAAAATAAAAAGCAGACATAAATAATCCTGCGACTACTACTGTTTCAAGAACTGCTGACTTACTTTTATTTTTTGGAACTTCAACCATTTAATCTTCTTTAATTATTTCAGGATTTGGTTCATTCTTTATCTTACGAATTTGAAGGTAATTTTTATAAATTCCTGTACCATAATACATAATCAGTAATAATGAAACTGCTCCACCCACCGTGTATAAGTGTTTTAAACTTTTTTCTGTTATTCCTACTGTTTTACCTAATTTCATTTTCGATATTTATTATTTCTTCACCTAATTCTTTTCCTTTTTCTTTGGTATAATTAAATATTCCATATCTACGTTTAATTATATCCCAAATTATAACTGCGGAAATAGAAGCAACTACACCAATAGCAAACCCTTTTATATCTTGTTTATTAATTTTCACTATCGTTGTAATTTACTGCGATTTTTTCCACCACTAAAATATCCACCTGTATAAGCAACTCCTTCAATATAACATTTTCGATTATTTGAATCAAATGTACCACCTACACCTTCGCAAAATTCAGTACAAACTGCATCATTGGAATCACTACAAGAACCTTGACCATATTGATTATCACCAAATCTATCACCATCAGCACTTGATGTTTTTTCCTTTTTGAAAAACTTTTGATAAAGCAATACCGTTGCAATACCAACACCTACTCCTATCCAATAATTTTTCTGTTTAAATATTGATTTATTATACATATTGTTTATTTTATTTATCTATTATTAATCTTGCATCGAAATCAATAATTTTACTTTCGACAGGTAATCCATTTTTAAATATTGTTAGTGAAACTTTTCCATTATTTAAAGGTGTAGAAGTTAATCGGTATATTTTTTCATCAAAAGTATTACCTGCTGTAAAATCACCTGAAACAAATTCAGAAATTCTTACAGGAGTATTTCCAAATTGTGCTTCCAAAAACTTTTTATCCCATTCATATCCTATTATTGAAAAACTCGGTTTTCTTTTTCTATAAACAAGAAAATAAAATGCTCCATAAACTCCAATTACTGATGCAATACCAACTAATATTTTTGTTTTTTTTGTCATTTATAAACTTACTAACATATCTAATAATTCTTGTTGTGGAAACATATCAAATTTTGTTGTTCTACAATTTGTATGCGACCAAAGACCCTTTGTATTATTGCACATAGAAACAGAACATACATTAAATGCTTCCGCACCTTTTTCTTTTATTAATTCAGGCAATCCTTTTCTAAAATCAATTTCATCACGATTACCAATCCATCGAATTAATTTTTCTAATTCTTTTAATTGTTTATCAGAATAACGATGCCAATGTTTATATCCTCTAAATTTTGATGCTAATTTTACAACTTGACTATCTTCAGCTTCAGTTCCAACGTATGTATAAAACTTTCCTGATTTTTTTTCAATCCAAGTTTTTACACCATTAATACGTTTATAATAACCACCCTCTGTCAAATAGCCAAAGTTATTACATTCAATTCCTACCGATGCCCTGTGCATAATATTATTTCCAATACCTAAATGCCAACCAAATCCACCTTCAGGAAAAGCCTGTGCAATTATTCCATCATATTGAGAATTTCCATCAGTTATTTTTTGACCACCTAAACAAAATTCTGTACCAACCCTACCACGTTTGTCATTATCCCAATGTTTAATTGTATTAAATGGATTATTCCAACCTGCTGTATGATGAATAAATATCCAATCCTTTTTTTCTTCAGTAGTGTAATATTCATTTCGTTGCATAAAAGATTCCACTATCTTAATATCAAAATCTTCAGGAACAGGTGGTTCTTCCATTTCATCGGTAGTAATAATTCCTAACTCATAAGATTTAGCCCAAGTATTTTTACCAACTATTCCATCTGCAATCAATCCATTTAATTGTTGAAACTTTACAGTTGCATTATGTGATAAATTGCCAAAATCATTATCTATTCTACCTGTATATAAATCAAGATTTTTTAGAAACTCTTGCCAAGTTCCTACAACAAGTCCTTTACTGCCTTTCCTTAAAACTTCCATTATTTTTTATTTAATTCAGTTATGGCTTCTTTCAATGCTTTAATCATCATTTCTTGACCTTCAGTTTTAGCTTGGTCTACTTGCATTTTAGTAAGTGTCCTAAATATTGCTTTAACATCATCCCTGACTTCATTAATGACTGCTTGATGTGTATTTTCTAATTTGTTTTTAGATTCTATTTCCGAATCTAATTTATCTTTTAAATAATCAATATCTTTTTTCAATTCAGCAATAGCAACACGCACAATTAAATATGCTCCAAAAACTCCACCTACAAGAGAAACCACAATCCCTATATAATTTTCAACACCCATAATATATTACTTTGTTAATTACCATTACTTAAAATATTGTGGTCAATGTCATTTTTAATAATTAGCTGTTACTTCAACTGTTGTTCCTGTCGCTGTAATTGTAATTGCAGGGTACGGTTTTCCTAAATCACCAAATGAATACGCCTGTGTAGAAGCAAGTGTAACTGAACTTGGAGTTTTACCACCTCTACTTGCATCACCTATAAATGAAGCATCTGAACCACCGCTATTATATAAGTCAATGGTTCTTGCCCCTTCAGGGATTATAAAAACTTCATTATTTAATGTGGTTGTAAATACCGATACGTTATCAACTAAACTCATACTAATTCTTTTATATCCAATGTGTCTATTACCTTTCCGCTATTGAATAGATGTAATGTAGGTTCACCGCTTGGATTAATTGCAGATACTCTTACATTTATATCATTTATTTCAATTTCTTTATTTTTAGCCATAGCTTTTAATTTATCTTGAATATTGCTGACAATTAAACCTTTAAAAGCCATATATTTAATACCCAAAATTTTATTCCAAGACAGGCTACCAATAACTTCTGTCTTATTCATCGAATAACAATCTACTCCATTATTCGATAACTTCATTTGTATTCGTAGACTTCTTAAATCTACATTCATACTTTTACTTGTCGATAATAATGCGTATTGCATTACTGTCTTTACTTGCTCGTTCATAATTTATCTTTTTTAATTATCCCCAAAGATAATATATTATTAATACTTTTTCTGTCTTACCTTACTCTATTTTTATAAGGGTCGTCAGGACAAGGACAAACACTTGATGTATAATATCTTGTTACTCCACCTTTACTACTTGGACAGGTGCAATAAGAACCTGATGCAGATGATTTTGTTTCTTTACTCATATATTTATTATAAGCCCAATAACCTGCAAAACCAATTCCTAATCCCATTAAGAATTGTTTACTTTTTAATATATCCGTTATGTTTTTCATTTTTTTGTTTTAAAATTTAATAATTTGTTATGTTGTGTATATTATCCTCAAACTCAAAAGGAAATTTCTTAACTTCAAAAATTGAAGTTTTAATAGTAAAAGTCCCCTTACACAATAAGTTTAAATCTTTCCAATTATCTTTATTTGTAAATAAAATAGCATTTCCGATACCAATTTTTGTTAGTTCTTTTGGTTCAAAAACTATATATGTTGGTATATAAGACGTAGTATTGGGTTTTACTTCAACAGGTGCAGTATATCCAACTTTTTTTACGAAAATATCGTTTAAGTAAATATCAAAATCCTGATTGCTCACGGTAAATGCAATATCACTTTTATTAACAACCTTCCAAAATAGTGTTATACTAATTTTCTGAAATGAAATATCATTAATTTTTGCTCTACTAAATGTAAATTCAGTATTTACAAGTTTTCTAACTTGTTTAAGCAAATAATTTAAAGTGTAGCCAAATACACCTATCATTACAGCCCCAATTCCTATTCTTTGTATCGTTGTTTTTTCCATTACTTAATTGTAAATTCAACTCGTCTATTTTTTGCTCTGCCTTCAGCAGTATCATTTGAAGCTATTGGTTCTGATTCTCCTTTACCGCTTGATAAAATTCTTGTGGCATCAACTCCTTGATTTTGCAAATAATCTTTAACCGCTTTTGCCCTGCTTTGAGATAGTTTTAAATTATAAGATTCTGCTCCTTGACTGTCTGTATGACCAACAAGGTTTAAATTAAATTGAGCATTGTCTTTTAACCATTTCGCTAATTGATTTAGCGAATTATAAGAACTTTGAAGTATAACTGATTTACCTGATTTAAAAAGTAAACTATCTTGTGCAATAGCTTCAACAGGTTTTTGGACAACAGGTTCAGGTGCAGGTTTAGGGGGTATGCACGTTTTAGTCGATGAATCCCAAGTTCCACCACTATCTTCACATTGTTTTTTTAATTTATTGTACTTGTACTTTCTATAAACACCATAACCTAAAATAGCAACTATAATAACGCCACCTACCCCAAAAGCTATTTTTTGGTTTTTAGTCATTCCGCTATTTGCTTTTTTTGACATTATCTTTGTTTTTATTTTTAACTAAAACTAATTCAGTACCAAAAATTATTACACCTGTGGCAACAAGTATAGTAGATATAAGTAATATACTACTTGTTTTGGACATTATTAAATATCTAAATTATTCAAATCTGCATCCCATCTATCTCCACCAATTCCACTAAACCTTGAACCTTTGTCTAATGATACAGGTGCAGTTTGAGGTTTTCTTACAATTTCAGCAGGTTTTGTATAAATTGTAGGCTTTGAATCAACAGGTTTAGTTGGTGATACTAATGAAGTTGAAGGTTTAGTCATAGGTTTAGTCGTAACAGCAGGTTTAGGTTCAATAGTAGGTTCAGTTGTTTCTGTTGCTATTGCTTCTGTTTCTATGGTTTCTGTGGGTAATGCACTTCCACCAAAACCACCACCGCCACCGCCACCGATGGATTTAGTTTCTCCTTCTCCTTCTTCAACTACTTCCTCTACGCCTTGTGCAACTGTTTGTGATGATTTTTTCTTGGCTACATATTGTTGGTAAACATATCCTGTAACCGCACCGCCTACTAATCCTATTAATATTTTTTTTATGTCCATTTTCGTTATTTTTATACTTTATAAATCAATTAAATCGTTTACTTCAAATCTTTGACCATTGAAGCTACTTTTATCATCGTATGGTAATATTTCAACATTTTCCGTATTGAATCCTGCATCTTTCATATCTTGTAAAACAAGTTTCTGAATATACATTCCCATATTTTTCATTAAGCCTTCAAATCTTGATATTTCAATATCAACTTCTTTCGCAAGTTTTTTGAGGAATAAATCTTTTTCTTTTGCAGTAACATCAATTTTGGCTGTTACTTTACTATATTCTGCAAAGGCTTCAGAACGCAGAACTTTAGCCCAATCTTTTAAATCTTCAGGGCTTAAACTGTCAAAATACTTATATATCAATTTATCTCCTTTAGGGTCAGACATACTACCTGACTTCTTTTGTACTTTTAGAAATAAATCTGCTACTGATTTTTTATCATTAGATACAGCGTTACTTTCAGTTTTTGTACTTCCTTCATTAGCTTTAACAGGATTAGCTGAAGTAGTAGGTACTTTTATATTCGCTGTTTTATTTTTTTGATTTCTTTGGTATAAATAATATGCTATACCACCACCAATAGCTATGTATATTAAATTTTTCATTTTATAAATCTGTTAAACCATTATTACATTCAAATTTTTCACCATTTATTCCTGTGAAATTTTCTTCCCAATTAGAGTGTGGGAAAACACTTGCACCAAGTTGATAAGAAGTATTATAAACTTGTTTCATACCATCAAAACTATTCTTAATATCAGATACTTTTAAATCAACTCCAACTGTACCACAGGTCTGCTTATATTTTCTTGGATTATTACTTTTTTCGTTATCTAAAACTGTTTTCAAATCTCCTAATGTAATAGAACCATCACCCTTACAATGAGATACTATTTGACATTTATCAGACCATCCAATATCTTTTCCTGAAAAGGTAACATTATCGGCTCTTACCCAACCATAACTAACTGTATCACAACCAAATAAGCCACCTGTATATCCTGAACAATCTTCTCTTTTTGGGTTTAATTTAACTTTAAACCAACGCATAGAAGGACTTTGATTATCGTATGATTCAGAAACTATTGTTCCAATATATCCTGTTGCTTTATATATTTTATTTGAAATATCGAATGTACCTGTTTTATTATTTACCGCAGGTGAATTTCTAACATTGGCATATCCAAGTCCATATTTACTACCTACTTCAGGGTCGTCTGATTTTCGAGCCACCGATATACCTACATTTTTAAGTTCACTAAATGGGTTTATAATTGAACCGTTTCTATCTCTATTCGGAATCCATCTATCTTTTTTAGAACAATCAGGAGAAACACCTAATCCTGTTGATGTACCTGATAAATTTGCTTGTAAGGTTTCAAGGTCTTGTTTTTGTTTAGCAAGTCTATCTTCTTCCTCTCTCTTTTCTCTCCTTTTAACAATTATTTTTCTGCCCACAAAAAATCCTGCACCTGCAACAGCTAAAGAACCACCTATAATTAATCCTATTTTTAATCCTTTATTCATATTAAAATGGTTTATTTTCAACTTCTTTATTTAATTCATCCAAATAATCATCGGTGAAATAACCCCCTTCAAGAGCATCACCAATATCTTCAGATAAATCGCCATTATCTCGACCACCACCAAGTAATCCATTAGCATACTGATACGCTACCTGTGATAATTGACCTTGTGATTTTAAATTCTTTACTTGATTCATTACAGTTTCTTCATCTTCTGTCGCACCAAACCAATCGTTGTCGTGAATGGCATCATATATATTTCTTGCTTTAGTTCTCGCATCCATATCTCTAAACAACAAACTAACATCAGGCATAACATTGTTTTTTCCTTGCTTCCAAAAAAGAGGGTCAAATCCTACAAGGGCTTTATGCCTATCTTTATCATCTAAAGTTGCTTGATTACCTGAAACAGATTTAGTGTCATTTAAAGAATTATATATTTTTTCTTTTATTTTCTTTTTACGAACAAGAGAATAAACTATACCACCAACTATTCCGAATACAGTAGTTGCTCCTACAACCATTACTATTTTACCTTTCGTATTTGCCATCTAATTTTATTTAGGTAATGATTTCATAGCTTTTGCTCCTTTTAAAGCCCTTCCCTGTGGTGCTAAAGCAATAGCTGTTCCAACTGTTTTATTAGGATTTCTAAATAGCTGAACTAATATAAATAACATAACAACCCCTGCAATTCCTAAAGGAATAATAAGCATCCATTTACCAAACGTAAAAACACCTGAACCAAAGTCTGAAATACCTTCGCCTATACTATCTAATGTACTTCGCTCAATGTCAATACCATTTTTCTCTAAATAATTAGATAATTCATTAGTATTAGCATTGTTATCAATACCCCCTCTTTTAGACCAAGCATAAAGCCATATCTTGTTCGCTTCTTTCTTGCCGAACATCTGTTTAAGGCTTTTATGCCAAACAATCCATTCGGAAGTTGAAGAACGAGCAGTAGGTATATTTTGTGCAGGATTATTTGCCATTTAATATTGTTTTAATTACAACTCCATTAATCAAACTAAAAAGTCCAACAACACCACCAAGTTTGATTAAATCATTCGTTGGTGGCAATTTGAATTTTTTATCTTTAGTATGTCTATGACTTCCAATATTGTAATGAACAATAGCTTCAGTCATAAATACGCTAAAAGTAATTAATGCAATTTTAGTTTGCTTATTCACTTTTAAAGATTAAAAAGAAACATCCATATATTCTTTCGGTTTATCTTCTTCGACTTGTCCGAAAGGTGTAATATACCCTACTTCAGGGTTAAACGCTTCACCGCTTTTAGGTTTTGTTGGTTTAATAGTAGCTTCTACATCAGTTTCAACTTGTTCCATATAGTCTTTTACATTTTTTGAATTAGCATCAATTTTTTGCTGACGATTTTTCAAAAGTGTATGTGCAACTATACCGCCACCAAGACCAAAAGCCATAAGCACTAAAGGGCTTTTACTTTTAAATACAAAATGTCCAAGTAAAACACCTGCTCCAACACCTGCGATATTTTTTACATTCATTAATTCTTTCATTTTTTCGTTTTTGGTAATTTATGAAATAACATAACTCCATAAGAAATAAATAATACTCCATACATTACAGCGAATATTTTTTCTTTCCTTGTCATTAATTTAACTATTTTTTAATTTCATTGATGAACCGTATCGCTTTAATAACTTTCGTTCTCTTGCTGTATTAGGTCTACCATCATTACGATAACCACCCCACATAGCACCACCTTCACGATTTGTCATTTGCTGTGAAAATTCATTTTGCATTTCTTCCCTTGCTTCCCTTCTATCCATTCTTGCTTCCTTTCTGCCTTTTCGTTTTGCACGAATTTCCTGTCTTTTCGCTTTCAATTCTTGACGATAAGCTATTCTTTGGTCTTTATTCATTCCCTGCATAGCCTTTCTATCTTTCAGCTTACGGATTAAGCCTTTTTTCCAATTAGGAGATTTAGATAATGCTTTTATATCATTAATTCTATCTTTTACAATCCCTCGAAATAATTGTTTTTTGCCTTGCTTAATCTTTGCGATTTTAAGAGCATCTTCATCCGAAATATTCGGTCTATTTCTTTTCACTCTTGCGACTTTAAATGCAATATTTAATTCTTCATCAGTAAGACCATCTAAAATAGCTTGTGCTTCTTCAACAGGGTCAGAGGTTGCTTCACCATCCGCATTAAAAAATACTTCCTGTGCTAAATTACCTTCTCTTGGTAATGTCATTTCTCCACCTGCCGATGTTAATCTAACCACTCCACTTGGAAGTGAATAGCCTAATTTTGGGTCATATTCAAATCTTTCACCTGAAATACCTGTTGATATTTCTTTATCAGTAGGTTCGGTGGAATCAAGAATAAAATCTATTTTTTCTTCTCTTGTTAAATCTTCTGCTTCAGCATTAGTTATTGCAGTTGAATTAGAAGTGGTAGCTGACTTTTTTCTTGTCAGCCACCACGCAATTCCACCACCAATAGCTAATCCTAAAATGATTTTATGATTGTTATTGAGTTTCATTTTTCGTTTTTTTATTTAAAAAATTATTTTCTTGGTCTACCTCGCCTTTTCATTTTTGGCTTACGAACACGCTTTTTAAGTGCATATCCACCAACAAGTCTTGAACGAGTTAATTTACCACCGCAATCACCTAATCCAAGTTTTCTTGCAGTTTTCTTTTTAGCAACAGTCTTTTTAGCGGTTGTTTTTTTAGCAACAGTTTTTGCTTTTGCAGGTCTACCTCTTTTAGCACCTGTTTTTGCAGTTACACTTGCAGACTTTCTTGGTCTACCTCTTTTTGCACCTGTCTTTTTAGCAGTTGCACTTGCAGACTTTCTTGGTCTACCTCTTTTAGCACCTGTTTTTTTAGCAGGTGTACTCGTAGACTTTCTTGGTCTACCTCGTCTTTTTTTTACAGCCATTTTAATTTATTTTTAATTTATACTATTTATAGCAAGTCGAACACACGACAATATTTTAATTGTTCCAATTATTTTTAATATCCTTTTCAATTCCTTTTTTATGGGCTTTCCACATAAAATATCCAACACCAATCATAGTTCCGAATATAAGAATAGTTATACCATAATTTTGAACACCAATTTTTTTCATTATCAATATATATTGTTTTTATAATTATCATCATTATTATTATTATTATTAATAATAGCACGATAATTAAATAATTCTTGGTTAATTTTTTGTGAATTATCTACCACCTTATTTTTGGTAATAGATAAAAATGGATTAGCATTACGCTTACCATTATTTACTGAATAGACTTGTTCAGTTTCAAAATTAAGGTTTTTTTCTGTATTTTTTGAATTATTTTTAATAGTCTTTTTATTATTTGATATTTTACTTACCTCATTAAAGTATTCTAATTCTTCAGCGAAGCCCATTCCATTAGAAAATATCGGCTTTTTTAATTCAGTATAAAAATGTTTTTTTAAGAATAAAGAACGATTAAATTGTTTGTAATATAAAACAAATGAAATTGTTGTATTTGGTAATATATTGTAACTCGCAAACGTAGTATTCCCATCTAAAATTAGATGATTTGTTTTTATAATAACTCTATTACCTTGCTGTTGCGTACTTGCAACTTTATTAATCGGAAAATGCTGATAAGTAACACTATCTCCATTAGCATCATCTGTTTTTACAGAAATAGGTAAAGTTAATTGATTTTGGTCTGAAGAAACAACCTCAACAGCATTTAAAACTAATGGACTATTTCTTAATTGCTGAACTAAAAAATTATACGCTTCTACATCTGCAAAATTAACTGAAGGAGTATTTACAATTAATTGATTTTGATTTGCCTGAAAAAAATTAAATGTTGATGTATTAACGGTATTATTTGTTACAGAAATATCAATAACTACACTATCTTTAATTATTTCAAATTTAGATTCAGAATCACCGCTTTCTTTTTTATCTCTTTCTGTTATTTTATTTTCTAATATTTCTTTTTCCTGTTTGGCAATAGGCTTTAAAGAAGTAAATAATTCAGGGTGTTCTCCAAAAGCAAATAGATTTAATTGTTCGTAACATAGTTCAAAAACCACAGTTTCACCTGCATTAACTACATATTGTGAAAAAAATGTTCTTCCATCTAAAATTAAACCACCCATAGGTATTGACGACCTGTTTCCTTGTTCCTGCCAAGCAGAAACATCTAAAATTGGAAATGTTGGCTTTGCGTTAGAGTGTCCATCAGCATCAGTTTTTCTAACTGTAATTGCATTACTTAATTGGTCTTGTGTTGAACTTATAATATCCATACAATCAAGTTTAATAGGCTGACCTTCAAGACTGTTTACGAAAAAATTATAATCTGAACTACCGCTTATAAATATAGGTGTTGAAACTACTGTTCCCTGATAAGTAAAAGTAGTATTTCCACCATATCCAAATAATGTAGTTGTTCCAATAGGAATTGCAACTATACCTCTTGCTGTTGCACCTGCAACTAATTGTTCTTGTACGACACCACTACTATCAATACCGAAAACAATTCCATTAACACTATCGTAAGCATATACCCTATCCCAATAATCAACATACAACCAATTTCCCCTGTAAATAGAACCGATAATACCTAAATTCTTTTGAGTACCAATATTGGTAACAGTATCAATAATAAGAAACCTATTAGTTGCTCTACCCCCTACCCATATATCATCATTTACAACACTACAAGAAACAGGATTAGCCATAGGCGTTCCGATTATATCTAAAATTGCTTGTGTTTGAGCATCTATTTTCCAAACTTGTGCGACAGAATTACACGCAATATAAATTAAATCGAGTGGTGCATAATAACAAATACCTTCAGGCGTACAAGCAGGTAATACAGGTGTTCCCCCTAAAGTATCTGTAACTACATTAAGTATTTGACAAGGTATTGCAGGGTCAGTAGTTAAAACCCAAACTTCATCTGTACTTGGAATGTATAAACAATTTCTTAACTGAAAACCAACACCTATTATTGTAGGATTGGCAATTACTGTATTTGTAGTCGTGTCGATTATCTCTACGGTACGATTAGCAAAATCAGGTACATATAATTTATTTTGTGTAGGACAAAATGTTCCACCTGCATTTGGATTGACTGTTAGAGGTATAGTTGTTACAAAAGTACCATCTTCAAGATAAACATCAACAAAAGTAGTAATACCGAATACTTTGAAAAGATAATATTCATTTGTATTGGTATTTTTTTCATACCAAACTGTTGCAGTTGCACTAACTGATGCACCTGTTTGAACTAATGGTGGAGAAGAAACTCCGCTATCCGTTGTCGGAGTAGTTGTAATTCCTTGTTCAAAAAGATTAAAGGATATAGGGTTCGATGTTGTATTAACAATATCAAACTGAACATTCTTTTTTTTACTTTTTAAATCTGAACTCATAATTAAACCTTCATTCTTTCAACCTTTCCTCTATCATACTTTTCTATAAAATCTCTAATGATTTTATATCTTTTATGATTCATTTCATTATTAGAACTTCTAAATACCTTTAAAAAAGATTTATGTGCTTCTAAAGGCGACCATCCTTTTCCAAGATATATATATAATCCTTGAATATCTGCTCCTGTTTCATATTCGATTTTCCTACTAATTTTTGGATTCAGATATTTATGGGCGTATTCGTGCAAAAGAATAACTAACCGCATAGGAACTGTATAATCAAGAAATTTAGCTTTTGAAACTTCAATAATTCCTGAATTATGACCTATTCTTGCAGGTGTACTTAATCTTTTATTTGTATTTCTATCTATAATAACATTATAATAATCTATCGTAAATTTTCCATCGTCAGAACGATAAATATGTGGTTTTTTTTCTCCTGCTGATAATATACTTGCGTTTTCACTAAATTCCACAGCAAACTTGTAAAAGTTTTTAGTGTCTTGATTCCACCATACATCATATTCTTTTAATTTTTGAACTTTCATATCCAATAATTTAAAAGAAACATCTTCACCATAAGGTAAATTTCCAAATTCAGGATTAAATATTTTTAATTTTAATCTTTTTGGTGATACAGGAAATCTCAAAGTGAAAATACGTTTACCATCTACCTTCCCACCAATATCTCCATAACGAGTGGCAGGTTTATTAGGGTCATAAGCAACCATTCGCACCAAAACAGGTTTTTTACTCTCTACTGTTACGGAAAGTTGAAATGGGAAGTGATTAGATGGAATATCCACGTTCATTTTTTACGAATTACTTTGAAGTCATTTTTCTTATCACCAATATAAGCCCTACTGCACCAACGCCAAGTAATCCATAAAATAAATACTGATTCATCCCAAATATTTCTCCTTTGTATGCACCTGTTAGTGGGTCTATTACTTTTCCTGTGGCAGGGTCTATCCATTCACCTGTATTTGGGTCTAATTGTGGTTCATTTGGGTCAAGTGGTGGCACTTCGTCTACCGCACTTTTACTATTATTCCAATCATCAGGTGCTTCACCATCTAAATATGGGTCTTTAGGCACTTTGTTTTGTACTAAAATAGCAATAAGAGAAACTAAAGCTGTAATACCTGTTCCAATTAAAGTTGCTGTTGCAGGGTCGATATTAGAAAATTCAGAAACGGTAAATTTTGTATAACCATCTGCTGAAGATTTTTTACCGACTTTCGTGGCTTTCTTTTTATAACCCTCTAAAATGGCTTCCTCTAACTTTTTAGGATTACCCCCTAAATTTCTAAAAGCATTTTGTATTTTTTTCCAAGCCTTTTTACCATTCTTAATAGCACTACCTTTAAATAGTTTTTTAGATTCACCTTCAGGTAAAATTGATGGGGCTACTCTTGTTGAAAAACCAAAAGCGTTCATTTTAGCAAGAATAAGAATACCCCCTCTTGCGGATGCTGTCAATGGAAATACTTTTGCAAAACCTCTACCTACTCTCGCAAGAAAAGAACCACCTGCTTCTTTTATTCTATCTTTTTTTATTTTCTTTTGCTCTTTTTTACAAGATTTTAAATCCTTTTTAGAAATATTACCTGATTTAACTTCAGCTTTACAATCCTTTATTGCTTTTCTCTTATCTTGTCGAGCATCTTTTCTTTCTTCACGATTCTCTTTTCTCTCTGTTCTTCTATCCGACTGTTTCTCCCTTCTTTCTTCTTGTTTTTGAGAAGGTGGGTGTTTTTTATCGCAATCGGAAAAACATCCTGCTCTTTTTGATTTTCTCTTAAAATTACAACCAAAACGACAAGTTGCATTTTTCCCTGCACTTGCATTAGAAAAATCTTCTGTATAACCTAATTTTTCTTGAACAGCGTAAATTGTATCTAATTCACCTTCAACATTATCGTATTCTTCTTCATATAATTCGATTAGATTATCAACAACATCCTCTGAATCATCATTAAAGGCACTAAAACGTGAAATATCTTCAGATGAATAAAATCCTACCATATCCATTACATCTTCTCCCTGACCTTCGGCACTTGCATATAAGTCGGTATCGAAAATTGTAGTAGGAAAATATAAATTTAAAGCAGGGTCGAAAGTCATTCCTAATTTAGACTTTGTAATTGATTTGTGATTAGCAGAACCAACTACATTTGGTTCAGGCACATAGCCTTTAATAGCAGGATTACGAACCATACCTTTCATATAGTTTAAATCCCTGTTTTCTTTGTCGTATGAAACTGATTGACCAATAGGAGTGTAATATCCCATAGAAGGAAATAAAACACCGCTATCGTAACCTTTTTGACCAAGCCATTCTGCAAGAGTAATTTTCTTGCCCTTTGTTTCGCTTACAAATTCTTCAAGAAGTTTAATTCTCAAACCAATTTTTTGCATTTTGGTTTTACAGGCTCTCTCCTTATTTCTCAATGAAGCAAGTATTCTTCTCGCTTTATTTTTTTGCGTTGTATTAGATATTTCCTTTTTCATTTAATTATTTTTTAGGAGTTTTTCCTCTTTTCATTAATAATACCGTAACTATTGCCAATGTAGTAACAGTACCTAATGCCACAAGAGTAAATACTAAAGGTTTCATACCTAATATTCTTGGGTCTGCATCAGGTAAAGGATTATCATTATTATTATTATTATTATTAGAACCTGTATTTGAAGTGTTATTTGTAGCGTTGTTTTTATTCATATTCTGACCAACTTGATTTACAGTTCCTATTAAGGTATTCCAAAAATTTGCGTTTTTAGATTTTCTTAATTCTCTCTTTTTTGTTTTATCAATGTATGATTTAACACACGCATCTATTTCTTCAGTTGTTTGTAATTTAGAACACTCTTTACTTGATAGGGCTTCCTTTTTAAGTTCTTCATCAGTAATATTTGAATATTTACCTGATACTTCGAGCATCATATTATCTACCGCCCTTTTTGAAATACCCTTACTTGAAGCGTATCTTACAATTCTTGGGTATATATCAACCCTTTCATTTTCGGATTTATTTAAAATATCATTATCTAATCCGTTAAAATCTATATCTAAATCTAAATTTGCCATTTTTTATTCGCTAATTGGTTCTACAATATTATTTCCTTCTTTTGATTTATTTATCTTATGTGATACATACCCCCCAATAGCAACACCTAATAAACCTAACATCCAAACGCTCCTTTTTAAATAAAGAGCAAGTAAAACTCCGCTACCTAAACCTATTAAAGCACCATTTTTATATGCTTTAGATTCCTTCTCTAATTTAACTTTTGTTTTACCTTCAACTACTTCTTTGACATTATCTCCGAATTTATTTATTTCTTGTTCTTGTTTTTCACTCATTAAAACTGACTGCTCCTTTATTCTACTAATAGCTTCATCAAATTTGCTATCCTTTTTTAAATACGGAAACTTTTCAGTTTTCTCAACATAATCTAAAGGTATAATAAACCTATCCTCTATAATTATTTTTGTTTTTTGATATGGCTCACCAATGACCATTTCACCTTCTTCAAAATACTGCGTAACAATTTTACCTGTTTGTTCAGATTTAATTAAATCAGGTGCTTCATAGCTAAATGATAATTCATATACATTTTTACGAGCCACTTAATTTTATTTATTTACCTCTTTTGTATAAAAAATAACCGCCAACGCCTAAAGCAACAATTCCTAAAGCAATTCCTACTTTTGCTGTCGTAGACATTCCTCTTGGTGGTGGTGGTGGTGTGTAAGTTGGCATTGGTGTTTGCTGTGTACCGCCTGACTTAAATCCACCGCTACCCATATAAAATTCCTTTTTACACTTATCGTATTCACCTCTATTCTTTTTAAATAAAGGTCGTCTACCGCATACATTTTTTAATTCTCTTTTAGATGTATCTCTATTTGCATATAGTTGAGAACCTACCGATACTGCTGTTGTCAATGCACCTGCGAGAGCGTTTGGGTCTATTCCTTGTTTTGGAGCAGGTGTTGTTGAAGCAGGTGGTGGTGTCTTTTCTCCATCATCAACTCCTGACCAAACATCAAATGTGTTTTTAGGAGAAGGGTAATCATCCATAATTGGGACTAACAATCCATCTGAATTGTGATATACTTCCCATTCTGAACTATTTATGTTTAAATCTTCAAAAGCCATTTTTTTATATTTTAAATTATTTATTATTTTTCTTCTTCACCATCTTTGGGTTTTCCTTTATTAATACCCTTAATGATAAAATATGTTCCTACACCTAATCCGACTGCAAGAACACTACCTAAAATTATCCATTTTTTAGACATATCTTTTAATTTTCAATTATACCACCTGTTTCTGCGGTTTTATTAAACATACCTTTTTTATATGCGTAATAAACGCCACCTACCGCAACAGCTAATAAAACCCATTTCCACATATTACTTTTCTTTTTAGGCTTCGGTGATTCACCTTCTATGTTAGAATATGCTTGTGAAGAATAATTAGGTGCTTTATTGTTTGCTTGTTGTTGTAGTTTTGCCTTAAATGAATTTAAACTTTTACCTTTTAAATCATTCATTAATACATTTAGAGAATTAGCAATATATGTAACCGTATCTGCTGATTTCTCATAATTAATTTTTTCTTCTTTTTCTTTATTGCTTTTATCTCCTTTGCTCCGAGTATTTTTTACTGAAGTAGCAAGTAGGTCATTATTTTTTGCAATTAAAAAAGATAATCCTGCTCTTAATTTAACATTTACTTTAATGTTTAGAATTATCAAGTTTACAATTTCCTCATTCGAAGGATTTTTACTTGTTCTAATTCCTGCTTTTTGAAACAATTCTAATAATTCTCCCCTATGATTTGCAATTAAACCTGATAATTGGTCTATAAACATTGTTTTTAAGGATTGGTCGTCATTTGATTTTACCGCACCTTGAAAATTAGAATAAAAATCATTTTCTACATAAATCATAACTCGTTATTTTGTTTTATTAATATATCTCGGTAGCCACCCCAACAAACCGAAGAAAAGAACATAGCTGAATGTTTTTTTTGTATCTGCTCCTGTTCTTTTTGCTATTTGATAACCAACTACTCCACCTATAATTGGTAGTCCGTAATTAATTAAATAATTCTTTTTTGTTCTTTTTTTAACAGCTTCTTTTTCACCAAAAGAAGTTTCTTTTACAGGTGTACCATCCTTATTTTTGGCTTCACCTTCATAATTTGCAAAAGTGCCTATATACAAATTTACAACTTGTGGGGAAATATAACCTTTTTTATTCTCTAATTCTATGAATTTATAAGCTACTTTTTCTCCATTAATATTTACAACTCTTGTTTTTATTAAACCATTTACAACAGTTCCTTTAACTAATTTTTTTCCTGAATCTTCTACCTTACTTCCTTTAAAAGAAAGTATTGGTGCGTTTTCAGTTAAAACAAATGATAAGTTATTTTTAATCCCTTTTTCCATTAACGACTTATAGAAGTAATAGCAAGAGCAAAAATACCTGCAATCGCAATCATTGGCATATACTCTTTTAAAGTATCTACTTTATTTTCTAAATTATTATTTCCTTCTACGTCAATATAATCATCTGATAAATCAAAATTAGAAAATCTTTTTCCAATTCTACTTCTAATTTTTTCAGGCTTCTGACAATCACATTCAGGTCTTTGAAAGTAATTTAAAATTAAATCCTTATGTGGGTGTAATTCAGCTAAATCTTTTAACGCTTCCTGTTTGTAGTCTTTCGTTAAACGGAATAGCTTATAAACTAAATCCTCATAGTTCTGTGCAGGGTCGTAACCATATCGAATAATTAACGCCTTTGCTTTTGGCGTATTATTTACTGCGATTAATTCTTGTAAAGATATTTTTTCCATTCTTTTTTTAAAAAAGAAAGGCAAACAACATAAGTCATTTGCCTTTCACAATTATCTATTCGGTAATCTATTGAGCGAAAGGCTCTAAATTACTTCCCAAGTCTTTTTCTAATTCTTCCACCTAAAGAAGCAGGTCTTTTAGGGAAAGTCATACCACCCAAGTTTACTTGTGGGTTTCCATATACCTGAACAGGTTTCTTACCTGCAAGTCCTTTAGAAACATTTACTTTCTCCGCAGGGAAGAATGTATAAGTAACCGTTGTGTTTGCAAGAATCGGAGAACTTACAGATGTATTTCCATCAATTTTTAAATTGTAAGGAACATCCAAAATTCCTGATTGTTGCTGATATGAACTGAAATAAGATTGCGTAATAATTGGCAAAGTAGCACTTTGTCCGTTAGCATCTTTTACAGTTACAGTCAAAATTTGAGTTACCTGTGAAGCATTTGAAGATTGAACTCTTAAAAGAGAAGTTTCAAATGGTTGGTCAGCAGATTGCTGAAGCAATTCAAGGTAGCTTACATTTGCCTGTGAAGGTGTAACAATTAATCCTGTCGCAGAACCAAAGTTCGTTGAAAGTAAAAATTGATTTTTACCAAACAATACAACTGTCAAACTACCTGCTGTGGTATTTTGAACAGTAAGCTGATAAGGAGAAGGTGCTTTAAGCATATTTACTCCACCGCCTGTCGCCATAGAATAATCGCCATCAACTCCATCCCAATCTTCATCCATATCCCAATCGTCATAATCATCTACACCATCAAAACCTGAAAATCTTTCTTCAGCTTCCAACAGGTACGCATCAATGTCAAAATTGTTTTTTGTCATTTTTTCTCTGTTATTAATTATTAATTATTAAAAAATTCACCTGTTTGCCTATGCTTCTTCATCCATCGCAGGAGCAGGAGCAGGAGCAGGAGCAGGTGAAGGCGTTGTACCACCGTTACTTCCCATCATTTTGGGTCTTACAAACTTATCGTGAACAGCAAGACCTACCATTACGACAGCAAGAGTAACAACAGCATTTGTCATCATTTCTTTTGTGAAAATATCTTTTAGCATCTTTTTCTTTTTTATTTATTTACAAATATTATTCTCACCAAAAGTAAATCTTTTTTCTTATAATAAAGGCATCATAAAAAATGCTATAATTTACACCTCGTTGTAAATTTTATTTAATCTACCCTTTATTTTTGGCATATTGTCGTTGTAAATAATAATTTTTAATTAATTTTGATAAAATTATATTTTATATGGAAAAAACGAAAAAAATACTTGTAGCTTGTCCTGTTGCGGATGTTAAAGACTATTGTTTTGATGAATGGATTATTAAAGCAAATAATTTAACCTATGAAAATAAAGATATATTCGTAGTAGATAATTCTGAAGGTAGAGAATATTTTGACTTAATAAGAAAGAAATATAAAGATGTAAAATTAGCAAGGGTAAATCCCACGCATTTTAAATCATTTAAAAAGGCATTAGCTAAATCACACGACACAATAAGAAAAGAAGCATTAAAAGGTAATTATGATTATTTGCTTCATTTAGAATCTGATGTTTTCCCACCAATAGACATTATAGAAAGATTATTAGAAAAGAAAAAAAAGATTATTGGGGGATTATATCATATAGAACTTGGTGAACAATCTAAATTAATGATACAAGAATTAGAATCTTTTGGTATCGAGCATAGAGAAACATTTAATCTTGATGAAACAGATATAAGTTTTGTAGATGGTAAAGTAAAAAGAGTTTTTAGTTGTGGATTAGGGGCTGTTTTAATTCATAAGTCTGTTTTAAAAGATATTGAATTTAGATATGAAGAAGGTTCGCCTGTTCACCCTGATAGTTTTTTCTACGCAGATTTAAACCAAAAAGGATATTCTGTCTTTTGCGATACCGATATTTATTGTGAGCATAAAAATATACCTCTTAAAAGATTTTAATATGGAAAAAGTTAGTGTTATAATGCCTGTATATTTGGGCGAATATGAAGGATGTGCTGAAGATAGGGAAGAAAAGTTTGTAAGAGCAATTAATTCTTTTTTAAATAATGATTACGATAATAAAGAATTAGTAATTGTAGGCGATGCCTGTGATAAATCATTAAGCATATTATATGATAAGTTTACTGATGAACTAAAGTCAAAAAAAATAAAGTTTTATAATATGCCTAAAAAACAAAAACTATTTTCAGGTAAATTAAGAACGACAGGTTTAAAAATATGTGATGGAGATTATATAATGTATCTTGATTCAGATGATATGTTAGGAGATAGGCACATAACGAATGTTTACTCTCAAATGAAATATAATTTATTAGATTGGTGCTACTACAATGACTTCTTACTTCCTGATGGGGGTAAATTAATTAAAAAAGAAGTAGAATTAGAACACGGAAGTATTGGCACTTCAAGTATTGCACATATAAATAGTAAAAAGATTAATTGGCGTTGGTGTAATGGATATGGACACGATTGGAAATTTATAAAAAAGCTAATGCGTTTTTCAAATAATTATGAAAAAATTTATGGGGCTACTTATATAATATGCCACATACCTGATACTATGGATAATTAAAAAAGGGGCTTTAATGCCCCTTAAATTATTTCTTTTTCTTGGAATACTTTTTGTGATTTAGAATCTCTTGATTCAAATATAAATAAAACTCAATTTTTTCTTGAATTTCAAGATGTTCTTCAGATTCCCACTTTTTAATTGTTTCCATAAGTCTTATATTCTTACTAATGGATTTTGCTTCTTCAAGTGTTTTTTCAAAATTAGATGAAACTTCTATTGACATTTCATCCAAGAAGTTTTCGTATTTCTTTTTTCTACCTAAATAAGATTCATAAATCTTTTGTTTATTTATAATTGAGTTTTTTATCTCAACTATTTTAATCTTTTCTTCTGCTCTTTTTAATTTTGATACAAAAGGATTATTTTTCCGTGAACGTAGTAGATTTAATAATTCACCTTCTGCAATAATAACTTCCTTGTAATGTTCAGTCTTATTTATTGCTTCAGGAAGTATTTTACTTACTTCTGTTGCTAATTGTACTTTTCTTTCGTGTTCTTGCTCGTTATTAGTCATAATAAATTTATTTGGTTACAAAAATAATTAATTTTTCGGTGTTATATAGATAATTCCTCGTTTTGCTCCTACTGATTCAGAGTTGTAATAATAATCATATTTATTCTCTCCATATATAGAATCAAAATCATCCTTTAGCCACTCAAAATTAAATGGCTGACCATTAATAGAATCATATCCTAATTCAGGGTGATTTGGTACAACAAAATCGTGAATTGCAATTACAGGTTTTATTTTAGATTCTTTTATTTGTTTTAATTCTTCTTTTAAAGGACAATGTTGCCCCCAATGTGCATCAAGAAATATAAATATGTTTTCTTGTTCAGGTAAATCTTTAATCATCTTAATTAAAGTGTTATCACTATTTCCTATATATACTAAAACATTATCTCTTTTATTTAGCCTATTGTTTAAAGCAAAGTTTAAATATTTTTCGTTTATTTCTACGGTATGTACTTTTTCATAATTATCACAAAGAAAATCCGTTGTATATCCAAGACAAGTTCCTGTTTCGATTGCATATTTTAATCCAAACTTATTTTTTAGATTAATAAATTCTTTTTGTGCAAAAGTGTCTTGATTTAAAGCACCTTCTTGATTCTGCATTAATAATGGTTCATTCATAATTAAAAAATATATTTATATGTTTCTAATTCCCAATCAAAATATTGTTTTATCATATTTTTTGATGTTTCATTATAATATTTGCGATAATTTTTATCACGATTGGGGTTTACGTTTACCACAGGAACTTGGCTTTCAGGTATGTTCAAATGTTTTAGTAATTTCTTTGTATCACTTTGGATTGATTCTAACTTTCCAACATAATCCATTATCATATTTCCGTTAGTGTCGTGAAGCCAATCTTTTATAGTAACTACTTTATTACTTCCAAAAGGTCTTTCATTTTTAAATAAATGTTTTTCTCTAATATTCATATAATATGGTATAAATTCTACCATAGTCATATTATTATTATTTATATCGTTGTGCATAAAATGATTTGGATATGATTTTCCATAAAAATATGTACTTACCATAAAGTCATAAGGATTTCGTATAAAAGTGAATTTGTAGAAATTATTAAATACGTCTAATTTATCTTCTTTTAAATAATGTTTCCTTACATCATCAGGCAATCCGTGTACTCCACCCCATTCTATTGCGTGAGAATCAGATTGATTTAATACTTTTCTTAAACTATTTCCACCACATTTATATAAATGAAAGAAAATAAATTTTTTATGGTAGCTTATCAATGACATTTAAAGTAATTTATCGGTATGATTAAAATAAACCCACTCTCTGTTTGGTGAGTGAGCGTGATATTGTGTTTTATTATATGTTACAGCTAAATTCTTATCACCTACAATATCAGATTTTATGAAAATCATATTAGTAGTTGCTACTTGATGAACAAGCGTATATCCTGCTTGATTTAATAGTTTTTTAAATGCTTCAAAAGATGCTCCGTAATAATCATTCTCTCCCCAAGAATGATTTGGATTATATTTCATTACCTGCAATAGGTGTTCGTGTAAACAACCATTAAATTCATTAATAATTACTCTCGGTGAATATTCGCTTTTTAAAATTGATTTTAAAACCCAAAAATCATTTCCATCAATATCTATTGATAGCATATCAAATTCTTTTGGTACATTATACTTATCAAATAAAGAAACAATATTTTCAGCAGTAATAAATTCTTTTTTAATTATTTCATTTTCTTCAGCAGGATTTCCATCCATTAAAAGTCCTGTCCAACCGCTTTCAATTAAATACCTGCTATTCGAAAGTCCTGAATTTAATGTTCCTGCTCCAAAATCAACAATGTATTTAGTTTTAGTTCCGATATGTTTAAATATGTAATCAAATATGGCTTCCTCACCAAATTGTGCATATCTTTTATTTAATGGAATATCTTTTATTCCATACACCCATTTATTATCCAATGTTAATTTCATACTTTTTATTTTTTACAAGAACATCACAATCTGTTTTAATTACTAATTCCCAATTATTACCAAGTAATTTTAATATAGAATCAAGAAGTTTCTGCCCCTCGTATAATTCAACATCAGAATATTCAAGTAACATTAAACCTATGTTGTCAATAATATTTTTAGAACCTTCAATCATATCGTATTCACACCCCTGAATATCACTCCATATAAAATCAATACGTTCTATATCATTTCTTTTGGTTAAATAATCTATTGTATATGTTTTAACATCAACACTTTTATTAAAATCAATCCAACTATGCCTACTTAATACTTCTTTTGGTTTTCGAATAGAGTTTGCTCCTGTCATTAAATTTCCACTTGCCTTATGAATACCATCCGACAAATACAACTTTGTACTACCATTTTTATTTGATATTGCTCCTTCAATCAAAGTAAATTCACAATTAGTATATGTCTTTAAATCTTGTTTGGATTTGATTACGTTAATATTTCTAATATCAGGCTCTACACAAAATAATTTTGTTTGTTTACCTCTACTATAATACATTAATCGTTGAGTATCTTCTCCCCAATGACCACCTAATTCAAAAATTACAGGTTTATGAATTGTTTGTATATAATTTTCTATGTAATTGTAAATACTCATATCTATAATAAAATATAATTTTTTAATTCACTCATTCTTTTATCCCAAGTACAATTTTCTCTTACAAATTTACAACCTTCTTTGGCTATTAAATCTCTTTCGTAATCATTATGCAAATAATATTTTATCTTTTCTATTAATTCATCAATATCATTCCAAATATCTAAATGCTTTTTAATTTTAAAATCATTTTCAATTCCCTGATAATTATGCGATAAACAAAATGCCCCACTACCCATTAATCGAATTAATCTATCAGAAGAATATCTGCCATAATTAAAATGTGATAAGTTTATGGCAATTTTACAACTCCTATAAGTTAATGATTCTTCGTTAAGACCTAAATGTTTTGGATTTGAAACGTAATTATTCCAATTTGAACCATATACCTCAAAATCATTACCAAATTCTTTATTCAATTCCTTGACTATGTTTATTCTAAATTGTGTTAAAGGAAATTTATGATTTGTACCTTCATAATTACTACCCATAAATACAATAGGTGCATTATCTCTTAAAACACCATTAGGTCGAAATATTTGTTCATCAAAACCAACCTGTAAAAAATCAGAATTTATTCCTGCTTTTCTTGATAGTAAAACATCCTGCATATTACTAAAAAGAGTAATTGAAATATTTTTTCCTAAATCAACAAACCATTGAGGAAGTGGATAACGTACATCACCTGTCCAATTCATTGTATAACTTGTGCTTGTTAATTTTTTTGCTGTATTTGGGTGAATGATACCTTCTCTTTGTATTTGCATAAATACATAATCAGGATTAAAATCAGTATGTAGTTTTTGAATCCTTATATTAATTGAATCTATATTATTAGAATCCTGTTTCCAATCGTAGTGCAAGGTGTCAAAATGATTATCAAAAGCCTTCCATAAACCTTTATTTACCGAACCTAAAGCAATATGTAATAATTTCTTTTTCATTATATTGTTGGTGTTACGCTTAAATAAGGCGGTGGTAGTCTATCAACGTGGGAGCGATTTATATAATTACGAACATTTGAATTATGTAGATGATAGCTTTTTATAGAATAGCAGGGATTTATTAATTTATAACCGCTTCTATGTTCTAATAAATAAGCAATTCTATTGTCGCAACCTGCTATACCAAGTGTAAAATTAGCATCCTGAATATCAACGAAACTTCCTTTTTTAATCCAACAATCTTGACTGTCGCTTCTATCGTAAATTACTGACTTTGATAAATCATTAATATCGTTTACATCCCAACGAGAAAGTGCAATACAAGAATCTAAACCATATTCATATCTCTTTAACTTTATTATATCTTCAGTAGTAAAAAAAATATCAGAATTTGATACGCAAGAAATACATTCATTATTACTATATTTCCTTGTCATTGAAAACCAATCTCTATAAGTTGGTCTATGTTCAGATAGAACCACTTTTATTTTTTTAGAATACGATTGCAAATCATTTCTTAAAAGCATTTGAACAAAGTGCATTTGATGTGATGCCGACATTAAAACAACTATTTTATCTATTTCCCAACACTTAATATTTCGAATAAAACATTGTTCTATTTCGTATTGCCGATTTGGTGTCCTATCAACGTAATAATTATTATATAACTGAAATTGCATCTTCAAACGCTTTTAAATCATTTTTCCAATATCCTAATGACTTTATATTTAATTCATCTTTTTCATAATATCCCCATTTAGGGTGAACGTATTTATGTATTGCGTTTTCACTTATTGAATCTGTAATTAATTGATACTGTTTTTTTATTTCTTCTTCGAGCAATTCATAATGATAATTACCCCTTAATACAGGGTTAAAAACATATTTCTTTTCGCAATAAAAAGAATGAGGAATTACATATATATAGTTTTTTTCTGTTCCATTATTGTTTTTTGAACCAATCTTTAAAGCTATTTTTTCAGAAGGATAATTTTTAATTTGTTTCAATATCCAATCATCAAATCCTTTTTTTATAATTTCAGTATAGTCAGTTACAAATAAAACAAAATCCCAATTTAACGAATCTAAATCCCTGTTTAATGAATTAATTTTATTATTGCTATTCGACAACATTACTTTAACATTATTTATGTAGGGTTTAATTTGTAAGAGTTTATCTTTTTCGTATATAGATTTATCGTCTTTGTCAATAGACAACAAAATCTTTGTTTCAGGATTTATAATATTATTATTTAATTGCTTTAGGTTTTTTTTAAGCATACTAAACCTACTTCTACAAGGATATTTAATCAGCAATTTCATATACCACGATAGTATTTTTGAAACAACTCTTTTATTAATATAGTCCTTGCTTGTTCCCTTGCTTTTACTCCTGTTCCAAACCTTTTTGAATAATCCGAAATTCGTTTTGGATTTCTTTCAAGATACTCTACACAAGCAATCTGAAAATCTTTTTTAGTAAAGTTACCTGTGATATAATTATCATCAGAAGCTATATAAACAAAAAACCTTCTATCACCTACTTTCAAATATTTATATTCAACTAAACATTGTGCTATTTTAAACATTTCGAAATTGGGTATTCTTTGGTGATACCTTTTAATATCATCTATTTGATAATGAAATCTAACAAAGGAAGTATTTTGCCACATTCTTGGGTCAAGTGCTGATAAAGATTGAAAATGACAAATAATATCTAAATCCCTGTGTCTATTTGTTGCTAATAAACCAATTACATCAGTAGTCTTGGACTGAACAAGGTATCTATTAATATCTTCAAGTATTAACATACCACCACGATAGCTATGAATAATTTTTGATAAAATTTCTAACATATCGGTAAGCGATGCCATTTTACCATCATCTAAAATTGGTAAAACCCTTCTTACTTCTACTTTTGATTGTCTTGAAAACTTGGGAATATGCTTTACCTCAATAGCTTTATATTGAGTATATTCCATATTAATATCATAAATAAGAACTTTTCTTGCTTTTTTACCTGCTTTCCTATTTCCTTTTGTATATGTGTCTATCAACAGGTTTGTAGTAAATGTTTTTCCAACACCCTTCTTACCTGTTGCACACATTAATATTGGTTCTCTTTTATTACCTATCATAAAAAAAAGATTTAATCTTCATCGGTAAAGTCCTCTGTTACCTCTACGTTTGGGTCGTGTTCGGCATCTATTACACCATCATCATCTTGATTTATTTCTTTCATTAATTCATCCACAGCTTCTCTGTCATTACCTGTAATTCTATCGTCAGGAACTACTGTGTTTCTTGGTTCAGGAACAGGCTGTTCGGCTGTTGGCTCTTGATATTGAGGATTAGCTTTACGCATATTAGAGTGAAATTTCTCAAATGATTCTAATGCAACTTTATTGTTTTGTGATAATTGATAAGCAGAGAATCCCATTTGGACAACGTGGCTACCAACCGCAATCATTAATCTTTGAGTTGGTGTAAGGGCTATTTCTTGCTCTAATAAAACATCAACTAAAGGGTCTTTAATTTCTTGTTGTGTTTCTTCAGAAACTTCAAATATTTCTTCTACCTGCTCATTTGTTCCATCAATGTAGTCTTTTACAGTTACACCGTTTTCCAACTGCATATTCATATCAAGCCTACCATCAATAACCATTTTTTGTATGGTAGTGTCTTTGAATTTAGCCCACGACTTAAATGGAGTAGGAGAAAACTTACAATACATTTGAAGTATTGCATCTGCTGTTTTTTCTGCGGATTTTCTCTTTTGTGCAGGTGATAAATCATCTAAATTACCTTCTCCAAGTTTTTCGGATTCATCACCTTCTTCATCATCATAATCATCACCTTCTTCATCCTCATAATCATCACCTTCAGGTTCATTATGATTACTCCACGCAGGTTCAGGAATATCTTCTTCTACTGATTGTTCAGAATTAATTTGTTCAGCGACACTCTCCCCACCTTCAGGTCGCTCAAAATCGTTTTCGTCAAACTCTACTCCTTCTTGTTCTTCTTGCTCGTTGGAAATATTAATACCTTTTGTATAACCTCTTTCTATTACAGGTTCGCTAAATGGGTCAAATCCTACCGCATCCTTACTACCACCACTTACATTACTAAAATCATTATCTACTGTTGATTCTATTTCTACATCCTGTATATTATCTTCAGTATATTCTTCTTCAGTAATATTTTCAGTTTTTTCTTCTTCACCTGTATATAGCTTATTACTTGCTCGTTGTAATTCCTCACCTGTTAAATATGAATACATATCTTGTAATTCATCTAAATTGGTAGGCATACCATCAGTATCAATCAACTGATTAATTTCAGATTCAGTTACTTCCCCTGAATTAACTAATTTATTTATCTTTTTACAAAGGTCAGCTTCATCTTTTGATGGTCTACCTTTTTTTCCGAAATATGGATATTTACTCATAATCTTTTATTTTAATTTCATAGCTGTTCACATAAAAAAGAACATCGGTGCTTAATTCTATAAATTCTTTTACAAAAATTTCTTCTTTTTTATTCTTGTACTTGTCTTTATTTATCGGCAAAGAACTTAATTGATTATTAACGAACTGTCTTGCTTTACCGCCAAAATACCCCCCTATTTCTTCATCAGTAATATTCAAGTGTTCTTTCATTAACGCAAAACACATTTTTCTTGCTCTTGAAACATTTCCCCTCTTATTAGAAAACATTAAATCATCTGTTGTAATTTTATATCTATTAGAAGCGACTACAAGAATGTAATTACAAACATCTTTTGTGTAAACATCATCACTATCAAGGTGTAATTTTCTAATTTGATTAAGAACTTTATCTGCTCCAAATTTTGAAATAACTCGATGTAACTCTTTTAAGAAATTAACTATTTCTTTTTCGCCCTGCATTGAAAATTACTTTAATCTATATTCTGACGACATAAATACTTTACGCAAAGTAATTTTATTTACTTTTTGTTCAGGGTAGTCAGGCTCTTTTCCAATAATAGACTTTAATTCACCAATTCTAATTCTTCCATTACCATTGGATTTAATTTTAGCAAGGACTTTCTTTTCCATAACAAGATTTCCAAAAGATGATTTTCCTGAAGAAACTTTAGTTGGCTCTTTACCTTCAGTCTTGGATTCAGGTTTTGCTTTAGGCGTTGCTTCAGTAGTTGCTTCAGGCTTTTTTCCTTCATCTTTTGCTTCAGGACTTTTTTCTATAACTTCGGATTCATCCTGATAATCCGTTTCAATAAAATCCTGAATTTTATCAGCTAATTCTATTGATTTTCTTTGAACACTTCTAAATAAGGTTTCATCTTCGCTTTTTTTAAGTTTAGCGAAAAGTAGATTCCACCCTTTTATTTTGGCTTTAATTGTTTTGGGTAAATCAACCAATTTAATTCCTTCCTGTTCAATTAATTCTTCGTGAACTTTATCCACATTTTCCGCAAGGCTCATACTTTAAATTTTAATAACGGTTTTTAACTTCTTGAATATTAATTACTAAATTTTCAAAAACATCCTTGAAAGCCCACCTTCTTCTTGAAATAGAACGCAGGTGAAAACCGCCTTTTAAAGTAAAAAAGGAAAGGAACTCCAATATAAAATTTAAAATGGCTGTAATAAATTGTAATGGTGCTACAATGCTCGTTACGAAAAGTGCGTTTATGACTATCAATAAATATTTCATCAACAACAAAAATAATAAAATTTGTTGTCAATTATAATATTTTGTAAATTTTATTTAAACAATATCGTTTTCTTCCTTTTTATTGGTTTCAGATAATTGTTTACGAGTTAATTCTGCCTGTAATTGACGAAGTTTATGGTTCTCTCTAATATTCCATAGTGATACTGCAACATTCAGTACAAATACTCCTACAAATATTCCATAAAGCTGTTTATATTGTTTTTCAGTCATTTTATTTATTTTTAATATTCTACAATACCATCCCAATATTCGTTTATATTACCTCTATCAGAATACCTATCATCAATTCCTATTAAAGGCGTATCAATCTCGCTACCTAATGCTTCTCTGAACATTCCTTCCCAATCCTCTATTCCTACTCTTGCTTCGTAATAATCTATTTCTTCATCCGTTAATTTATCGGATAAATCAATTTGCAATTTTACACCTTCATTATCTAAAGACATTACTTCTCCGTATTCTTCAAGTGCATCTTTTATTTTTTCATAGTAGTAAGACAACATCGCTCCTTCTTCAGAAGAAGTTAAACTTTGGGCTATACTCGTTCTAATATTATCGAAATCATCTTCATATTCATCATCAAGAAGATAATACTCAATACCTTCTTCTTCAATATCTTCTTCAGTTAAATCAGAATTTTCAACCATATAATCAATAATATCCTGTTGATTATCTTTATTTAATTCTTCAATAAAATTTCCAATATCCTCATAATAATAATCGTAAGAACCATCAAACCAATGGTAGGTATCTTCACCTGTTATCATATTTTGTAGGGTATCGTTTGAATAATCTGAACTAAATAACCTCGACAAATCATCTATATCATATTGAATTTCAAATGTTAAATCAGGTGCATCATAAACGCCTTCTTCCGCAAGTTTTTTTCTTATGCTGTATTTATTTAAACTTTCATCACCTGCATCAATTCTTTCTTTTAAGGTTTCAAGTGGAATAGCACCTGATTCATATAATTGAATTATATCACTTTCATTTCTTAATTTGAAATTAGGCTTTAATTCAAAAATTTTATT
>Ga0315315_10000265_pt1 | contig 41438 bp, 42 predicted proteins | sample M140m3416metaG_FD_203699 | JGI IMG/M metagenome (GOLD analysis project Ga0315315, IMG submission 203699) | Ammonia-oxidizing marine archaeal communities from Monterey Bay, California, United States - M1 40m 3416 | ecosystem: Environmental > Aquatic > Marine > Intertidal zone | place: USA...
AATAATTAATATCAATTAATCCTCTCCTCCCCTCAACTACTTTTAAAATTTTATCATCACATAATTTGTTTACAATTGGAATTAGATCTTTATCAGTACCATATTTAACTTCCTTAATACTTTTAATGCCATTAGGATGAATAAAATTTTTTGGTTTTGGATCAATATTAAAGTACGTCATCATAAATGGTAGCTTAATATTTATCGGAAATAATAATTTCCATTTTAAAAGTCTGTCATCTGGATCCAGCCTCTTACTTTTTGTAATAAAGAAAGGTTCATTATTTTTTTTTAAAATTTCAGATTCAATAGAGAAATCATTTCCATAATTCTCCAGACATATTTCAAAGAATCCAATATCAGATTTATCCCATATATTAAATCTATCGACGAGCTTACTCCGTCCAATTATCCTCAAAATAAATTTAGTAAACCAAGAAACTGGAGCTCGTGGAACTAACTCTATATATGGCCCCTTTGAAAAATAAATTAATGCGTTATGAGGATTATATTTAGATCCATAATCCACTTTAAAACCTTGACTTTTGAAATCTTCCACAGATTTATCGAGGTCATCAGTTTTATATATCACATGACTTAACTTCATACACTAATTTAAAGCAAGCCAACTATAAATATTATTATTATCTTGTAAATACCAGCTGACTATCATCTGATAAACTACTATCAAAAGAGTAGCCATCAACATTAAATAATTTTATATCATCAACACTAGTAGATTTTCTTTCAATAAGAAATCTAGACATAAGTCCTCTTGCCTTTTTAGCATATATAGCAATTACTTTATATGTGTCGTTTTTAAATTCCTTGAAAACTGGAGTTATTACTTTAGATTTAATTTTATCCTTATTTATAGATTTAAAATATTCATCTGAAGCTAGATTTATAACAATATCATCATCATCTATATCCTCATTCAAAACATCGGTTATCTTATCTCCCCAGAACTTATAAAGATTATTTCCATTCTCATTTTCAAGCTTTGTACCCATCTCTAATCTATAAGGTAGAATTTGATCAAAAGGTCTTAATAAGCCATAATAACCAGATAAAATTCTTAGTGATTTTTGAAGATAATCAAACTTATCCTCATCTATTGAATCAGCATCTAATCCAGAATAAACATCACCCTTAAATGCATATACTGCCTGTCTTGAATTTTCAGATGTATTTGGATCTTCCCAATTTTTAAATCTGTTATAATTCAATTCGGCAATCTTATCACTAACACTCATCAGATTTTTTAAGTCTTCAGATGTGTAATCTAACAAAATTTTATGCAAAACTTTTGTTTCATTTATTAACCTACTTTCTGATTTAAATTCGCAATTTACTTCACTATCGAAGCTTAATGTTTTTGAAGGTGATATTAAAATTTTCATATGTTTATTTATATTAAATATACTTATTACAGGTAATAAGGTTTTAATAACTCAAAAATAAATATCAGACTCTATTTCAACTAAATTTTCATAGATTAAATCATGAATATTTGTTCTTACATTCAATTCATAGATTTGCCTATTTTCTCTTGAGTCGTATACCCTATTCGATAAGAAAATATAAATTAAGTTGTGAGTGGGATCAACCCAAAAAAATGTTCCAGTATAACCAGAATGACCATAGCTTGAATCTGAAACATATCTTGAGTAGGTACATTTATCAATATCATATTCTGGTTTTGGCTTATCAAAACCTAGTCCTCGGTAAAACTTTTGATTTTCATTATCATATTCAGTAAAAAGTCTAACTACTTCTTTATCAATTAATTGGTTTTTATCATATCTACCTCCATCTAAAAATATTTGATAAAACTTTGAAAGATCCGTAGCTGTAGAAAATAAACCAGCATTAGCCGATACTCCATTCATCATAGCTGCCCCCTCATCGTGAACAACACCATGAATTTGAAAATTTCTAAAAAAATTATCATCCTCAGTAGGAACTATATCATCAAGTTTAAATTTTTTTAATGGGTTAAAAACCATAGTCTTTAAATCTGCTCTATTGTAAATTTTTTCTAGGTAAGAGTCAAAAGTCTCTCCTGAGAGATTTTTAACTATATCTGGAATTAGATAATAAAAAAGCCCAGAATATAATACTGTATCTTCTTCAATAAAATTTGTAGTTTTAATTTGTTTGAATATATCTTTTTTATAATTCTTAAATAGATAAAGACTATCTGTAAGCTTTATATTATATCGTTTCTTGTATATAAATGAAAGAGTTTTCTTTTTAAACTCTCCATTATCTTTTTTAGTGGTTTCGTGAAATGGAATCCATGGCCTTATACCTGTTATGTGTTGAAGGTAATCTATAACTTTAGTTTCCCCTACTCTAGTATTCTTAAAATATTTTACATAATTGCTTAGAGGTGAGTTAATATCAATTAAGCCATCATCATATAAATTCATTAAAGCAAATGCACCAGCAGTTGGTTTAGTGATTGATGCTAAATCATAGATAGAGTTATTATTAACCATCTTTATACTATCATATGTATAATAACCATAACTTCTATTTATAATTTCCTCACCATCTTTTAATACTACAATCTGGGCTCCTGGAAATGCATTAAGTTTTATTGCAGATGAAATTATTGAGTCTATCTTGTTATTAAGGATATCCTTTTGTGCATACAATGAATAATGAAAGGATAGTAGAATTAAAATTAAACTTTTCATTTACAGTAATTTAACGCCTAATCCAGGAGAATCTAATGGCTGAAGAACTCCATTATTCAAATTAAATCCTCCACTAACTATATCTCTCTCTAAATCAAAGCTACCATCTAAATCAAGATATTTAGTATTTTTAAAGGAGAGTGCAGTATTTAACGCTGCAGAAATACTTATTATACTCTCATCATTACATCCCCACATCAAATCTATGTTATTTTGATGTGCTTGATTTGCAATCTGTTGACCAGTAGTTATTCCACCACATTTCATTAATTTGATATTGAAAATTTTACCATAATTTTCACTGGATAATTTTATTGCATCTTTAAAATTAACAAGGCTCTCATCCAATGCTATTAAATCTTTAATTTTAGATGGAAACTTCAAATAATTAGCTATATCTTCAACAGATAAAGGCTGTTCTATTAACTCAATCTGCTTAGTTTCATCATAAAACTTGATTGTATCATCCAGAGACCAACCTTGATTTGCGTCAATCCTAATCTTAATTTTATTACTAAACTTTTCATTTATAATATTTATTCTCCTAATATCTTTATCAACATCATTACCTAATTTTATTTTTATGTGGTTAAATCCCATACCTAAATACTCATTAATTTCAGATATAGTCTCTTCAGTATCCTTAATTCCTACAGTTATAGACGTTGGAAGAGATTTGATTTTTCTACCTAAAAATTTCCCAACAGAAATACCAAGTCTTTTACAGTATGCATCATAAACTGATAAATTAAAAGCAGCTTTTGATCCTGGATCGCCAATAAATTGATTTTCTATATCATTAATAATCATCCAGAAAGAATCAATATCCTTACCTTTTAAATATTCTATGTAATCTTTTGAGTTATTATATGAATCTGTAGTATCTAATCCAACTACATATTTTGAGACGTTTGATGCACCTAAACCAACTGTACCGTCAGATAAAATAGTTTTTACTACTAAAGTCTTAATAGAGGAAGTAGTCTTGTAAGCTATGGTGTAAGGTCTGGTTAGATCGATATCAATTATGTCGATCTCAATATTTTCAATCTTCATAAAACTTATTTTGTAATATTTCTGCAATACCTTCAACACCATCTTCTATCGGCAAAAAAACAGGCGTATCTAAATCTTTAGAAATTAACTCTTTATGGTATAATTTTTCTTGCTCAGTCATACCTTGGGTGTTAAGGGTAATAGCTATAACTTCTTTTCCATATGAGTTAATTAATTTTATTTCAGAATCTAAGGAAGGCATAACCGCATTAACATGTTCCCAGCCATCAAAATATTTTCTCTTTGGGGAATGCTGTAAAATTACTCCATCCACATCTGCAGAAATTAAAAATTCACTACCACATGGGCCTGAGGGATTTCTTAATGCAGCCTGACCCTCAATTAGTATATACTGTGGTTTCTTTGAGGTATAACACTCATAAATTGCTCTCTCAAGCTCCCCAGAAACAAAATCATTTAATGTAGAATCAAATATGAAGCCATGCTCCCACCCCTGCATCCATCCAGTTTGACCAGTATATACCATATCTGATTTTATTTTATTTTTATCTAAATTCTCAACTATTAGTTTTGCAGTAGTTCTTTTACCTAGTCCACAGTCAGTACCTAAAACTACAATCTTTGGTACTTTAACATCATAAATTTTCCCAGACCAAAAACTTAACTCATCCCTTGGTCTAGAAGCTCTAATATCAAAAATCTTGGCATTACTTTGATTTGAAATTTCAACTAACTCCTCATCTTGATTTAAAAGAGAGTGAAGTCCATTAATAATTGAAATACCATTATTTAATGACAATTTAACATCATCTCTCATCTCATCAGGAAGTAAGCCACCTGCAGAAGCTACACCAATAATACAGTAATCAACCTTTGGAGAAGATTGAAGAAAGGAATTAAAATCTTTAAAAATTGGAATATCAGATTGATCATCCAATAAATCTATTTTGCCATTTTTATCAACATGAACATATTTATCTTTGTAACTGCTATCAATAACTGCAACTACATTAAACCTCTTGGAACCTCTTATTAATCCGTGAGCAGTCTTAGCTGATTTTGAATTAAATTTTCCATTAGTAAGAACAACTGCATTTCCTTTAATATTCATTAGAATCTGATAAATAGTATTGTAATTTCAATAATAATAATTTTTGAGATTTATATTTGCGATTATCATGAAAAATTCACTATCAAATAGTCAAATTGATATCCTTAAAAATAAAGGTACTGAACCAGCGTTTTCAGGAGACTTATTATATAATGATGATAACGGGGATTACAGATGCGTTGGATGTGAAAATATTCTATTTTCATCTGAACACAAATACGACTCTGGATCAGGATGGCCTAGTTTTTCAGATATAAAGTCAAATGACTCAATAATCACAAAAAATGATTATTCTTATGGTATGATAAGAACTGAAGTATTATGTAAATCATGTAACGGACATTTAGGGCATGTATTTAATGATGGACCATCAAGTACTGGAAAAAGATATTGTATTAATTCACTCGTATTAAAATTTGATAAAAAATGAAATTAGCAGTAGGTATTGATATTGGAGGAACAATAACTAAAATTGGATTAGTTTCGGAGGAAGGGAAATGTATCAAAAAAACATCTTTTAGAACCAAAGAGATAAATAATTTTTCAGATTATATTCAAGAATTACAAAACTCTATTGAATCAATAACAGATGATCTTAACTCAATTTGCGGTATAGGAATTGGTGCTCCAAATGCATCTAAAAATGGGACAATTGAAACTCCTGCTAACTTAAAATGGGAAGGAAAATTAAATCTTGTTGATGAACTTAAAAACAAAGTCAATACTAAAATTTTTCTATCTAATGACGCTAACTGTGCAGCTGTTGGTGAAATGATGTATGGAAATGCAAAAAATTATAAAGATTTTATAGTAATAACATTAGGAACTGGACTTGGTAGTGGTATTGTAAGCAATGGTATGTTGATTGAAGGGTCTGATGGCTTTGCAGCAGAACTTGGTCACTATTCAATTAATAATATGGGAAGATTAACTGGATTGGGAGTTCAAGGAGGATTAGAAGCATATGTGTCAGCAACCGGAATAAAAAGAACAATCATGTACATGCTATCTAGATATATGAATGATAGTATATTTAGAGGTATATCTTTTAACGATTTACATGGTGAAGACATAACAAAAGCAGCAGAAAATAATGATTTTATTGCTATAAAAACTTTTGAGTATACAGGTAAAATTTTAGGTGAAGCCCTAGCTAATTTCGTCAGTTTCACTCAGCCAGAAGCTATAATTTTAACTGGAGGTCTAGTTCATTCAGGAAAATGGATTTTAGAACCAACAAAAAAATCATTTGATGACAACCTACTACCATTTTACAGAGGAAAAGTAAAGCTACTTACCTCAGGTTTAGAAGATAAAGACTCTGCTATTTTAGGATCCGCAGCACTAGTATGGAAAAATATATAATAATTATTTTATTATTTTTTTTTAATTCAGCAATTGGTCAAAAAATAAAAGTTGTTGATAGTCAAAATGATCCAATTTATAATGTTGGATTTTTTAAGAAAGATCAAACAAAAGCAAAATTTTCAAATTTTAAAGGAGAAGTAGATTTATCTGAATTTAAGGATAATGATTCAATAATTGTTCAACACCCAACATTTAAAAATAAAAACATATTAAAATCATCAATTAAAAAGAATATACTAATACTAGAAACAAAAATTATAAATATCGATGAAGTTGTTTTTTCTGTTAACAAGTGGGAGGAAAATAGAAAAGAGATCACTAATAAAACTTTAATACTGTCCGAAAAAAAAATTAAAGAAGTAGCACCTCAAACTTCAGCTGATTTACTGGAGAAATCAGGTGAAATTTTTATCCAAAAAAGTCAATTAGGTGGAGGAAGTCCCATGATTAGAGGCTTTTCTGCAAATAGAATACTAATGACTTTAGATGGGATAAGGCTTAATAACATTATATATAGAAGTGGAAATATTCATAACATTATAGGTATAGACCCAAATATATTAGAGGGAGTTGAAGTTTTATTTGGTCCAGCATCTGTAATGTATGGAAGTGACGCTCTCGGCGGTGCTATTAATTTTAAAATAAAAGAACCAATTTTTAATGCAAGTCAAACTAAGTTTAACTCATCTCAAAAACTTCAATATAATTCATCTAGTAATTCAAGACACTACTCCTTAAACTTTGGAATAAGTAGTAAAAAAATTGCTTCATTGACAAGTCTATCATTAAACTCTTTTGAAGATTTGAGATCTGGAAATAAAAGAAAAAAAGAATATGAGGGATTTGGTTACAGAGATGATTATGTAATTAGAGAGATTAATGAAGATAAAATAATCTTAAATGAAAATAGAAATATTCAAAAATTCAGTGGTTATAATCAGATTGATTTTATCAATAAATTAAATTTTAAATTAAATGATAATATGAATATTATCCATGGATTATATCTTTCTAAATCTTCAAACATACCTAGATATGATAGATTAACTCTTTATAATGATGATTTCATCCCAAAATATAGTGAATGGTATTATGGCCCTAATTATTTCTTGATGAATAAATTACAGTTAAATAGTTTTATTAAAACTAAATTTTTCGATGCTTTTAGGTTAATAATATCACATCAAAAAGTAAAAGAAAGTAGACATAATAGAAAATTTGAAGATGATTATTTAAATAATAGAAATGAAAATGTTGATGTAGCTGCAATCAATTTAGATTTTGATAAAAAAAATAAAAACAGTGAAACTTTTTATGGATATGAATTCATTTTTAATAATGTTAATTCAGAAGCAAATAAGCTAAATATTATAAATAATTTAGAAGAAAAAATTTCAACTAGATACCCGGATAACGGAACTAATTTTTACTCCAATTCTATTTATGTTTCTAATAAGAGAAAATTAGGTGAGATTTTTACAAATATTGGATTAAGAGCAAGTAATAATAAACTTAAATCTATTTTATCAAATGAATTTTATGACTTCCCGTATAATGAAATTGATTTAAATACATCTTCCTTTAGCGGAAATATTGGCTTAAGATATAATTATAAAAACTCATCGTTTAAATTTCAATATTCAAATGGGTTTAGATCTCCTAATCTCGATGATGTTGGAAAGATATTTGACTCTGAACCCGGCAATATAATCATCCCAAATGCTAATTTAAAGGCAGAATATGTAAATAATTTTGAGGTAAATTATGAGATAAGCAATTCAAATTTAAATATTAAAAGCTCGCTGTTTTATATAAGACTAAATAATGCAATAATTAGAGGAGATGGAAGTTTAAATGGAAATGATTCAATTATTTATGATGGTATATTAAGTAGAGTTCAACAACTAAATAATGGTGGAAAAGCTTATATATATGGATTCTCTAATAATATAAGATTAAAAATTAGTGGTCCCATAATAATTGAAAATTCAATTTCATACAGTAAGTCAAAAGATTTATTAAATGACAGACCATTAAGGCATACACCTCCTCTATTTGGTAAATTTTCTTTCACATACTCAAAGAAAAAACACCAAATTGGATATTTCTTAAGCTACAATGGAAAAAAGCAATTGAAAAACTTTTCTATTAGTGAATTAAATAAATTATACCTCTATACAGAGACTGGTTCCCCATCATGGATAACACATAATTTCTTTTATAAATTAAACTATAACTATTTTATAAATTTTGATTTTGGAATTGATAACATATTTGATATACATTACAGAACATATTCCTCTGGAATTAGTGCTCCAGGTAGGAATATAAGATTAGGATTAAATCTAAAATTTTGAAAAAAATTAATCATATTGTTATATCTGGAAATATTGGAGTCGGAAAAACTACTTTATCAGAAAAAATATCTAAAAAATTTAATTGGGAACTTCAGCTGGAAGAAGTCAAAGACAACCCATATCTTGATGATTTCTATAAGTCTATGAAGGACTGGTCATTCCATCTTCAAATTTTTTTTCTCAATAGCAGATTTAATCAAATTCAAAAAATATCTGAAAGCACTAATGTAGTAATTCAGGATAGATCAATATATGAGGATTACGAAGTTTTTACGAAGACACTATACGACTCAGGTGTACTGATGGAAAGAGAGTTTAATAATTATAAAAGATTATATAATACAATTCTTAAATATATAAATGAGCCTGATCTACTTATCTATCTTAGAAATTTAAATATTGACAAAATTATTTCAAACATTGATAAAAGAAGTAGAAAATTCGAGAAAGCTATTGATAAAGAGTATCTAAAAAAACTGAATCTTTACTATGAAAATTGGATAAAAAAACATCCTAAGCAAAAGATACTGACTATTGATTTATCAGAGAATGATTTTATAGAAGACCCTGAATTCTTAAAAAAAATTTATAGTATGATAGAAAAAAAAATTAATGAATTAACTTAACAGTAAGTTCATTATTAGTTGCTGATTTTTTCCAAGGTGCCTTTGATTTATTAGAAAAATCAACCATCAAATAAATTATTGTTAGCAACCAAATAATAACAAATAATAAAAATAACTTCTTAGATCTACGCATATGAATATTAAAGGAAAATTAGTTGAAATTTTTGAAACTGTCCAGGTTACTGAAACATTTAAAAAAAGAGAATTTATTATTCAAGATAATAAAAACCCAGAGTATCCAGAATATATCAAAGTTGAATTAATCCAAGATAAAGTTTCTCTTCTTGACTCCCTAAATGTTGGAGATGAAATAAATGTAATGATTAATATAAAAGGAAGAAAATGGGAAGATAAAGAAGGAATCATTAGATACTTTAACTCTATTCAGGGCTGGAAAATTGAGTCTGAAAACCAAGGTATTAATCAAGAAACAACTAATGAAGCTGGAAGTCAGGAGAATAATGATTCTGACCTCCCTTTTTAAGATCTGATACTTGTAATAAAATTTATTATAGATTTTCTTAAATTTCCATTCGAAATTTCTATGATGAACTTGGTACCAATTATTGCGCCATAAGAATACTTACAAGCTTGTTCAAAAGATTCTTTATCTGAAATTCCAAAACCAATAATCGTAGGATTTTTTAAGGATAATCCTTTTACATCTTTAAAATATTGAATTTGTTTATCATCAAAACTACTTTTATTACCTGTTATTGATGATGATGAAACCATATATATAAATCCATTAGAGTTGTCATCAATTTGTCTGATTCTTTCTTCAGAAGTATTTGGGGTAATTAAAGGAATAAATGATAGGTTTTTCTTATCAAAAATTGGTTTAAATTCATTTATGTAATCATCTAATGGAAGATCTGGTAAAATAAGACCATCTAAATCACATTCTAAGATGTTTTTAATGAACTTTTCATAACCAAACTGGTACACAGGGTTAACATAGCCCATTAAAACTATGGGGATATCAGTTATGTTTCTAATTTCCTTTAATTGCTTAAATAATAAATTTAAGTTCATTCCATTATCAATGGCTACATTTGAGGAATCTTGTATTACCGGACCATCAGCAATAGGATCAGAAAATGGCATACCTATTTCTATTAGATCAACACCACACTCATCTAGGGTTTTGATGATTTCAGTGGTATCATTTAAATTGGGATAACCTGCAGTAAAATATATACTTAATATTTTATCTTTTTTACCTTTAAATAGTTTATTTATTCTGTTCATATTAATATTTACCCCATTTTATATAAGTCTCTAGATCTTTATCTCCTCTTCCTGATAAATTAACTACAAGAACTTTTCCCTTCATATCTAATTTATCAAAGACTGAAAATGCATGAGCAGTTTCAATAGCAGGTATAATTCCTTCTAATCTACTAAGTTCTATTCCTGCATTCATAGCTTCATCATCATCAACACTAATATATTCGCCCCTTTTTGAGTCAAATAGATGTGCGTGTAACGGTCCAATTCCTGGATAATCTAACCCTGCAGAAATAGAATACGGCTCTGTTATTTGACCGTTTTCATCTTGCATTAATAATGTCTTGCTTCCATGTAAAACTCCTTTTTTTCCAAGTTTTGTTGTTGCCGCAGATTTATTTGTAGATACCCCTAGACCAGCAGCTTCAACACCAACAAGGTTTACTTTAGGGTTATCAAGATAATGATAGAAAATACCTGCTGCATTACTTCCTCCACCTACACACGCAATGATGAAATCAGGATAATCTCTCCCCTCAACTCTTTTTAGTTGACCTATCAACTCTTCAGATATAACTGACTGAAATCTAGCAACCATATCAGGATATGGATGCGGACCAACAACTGATCCAATAATGTAATGTGTGTCGTCAGGATTATTTATCCAGTGTCTCATCGCTTCATTTGTTGCATCTTTTAATGTTCTACTACCTGATGTAGCGGGTCTAACCTCTGCACCAAGTATCCTCATTCTTTCTACATTAGGTCTTTGTCTTTCGATATCAACTTCACCCATATAAATTACGCATTCCATTCCCATAAGAGCACAGACTGTAGCTGTTGCAACACCATGTTGACCAGCACCAGTCTCTGCAATTATCTTTGTTTTTTTCAGTTCTCTAGCTAATAAAATTTGTCCTATTGTATTATTTATTTTGTGTGCACCAGTATGACATAAATCTTCTCTTTTTAAATAGATTTTAGATCCATATTTTTCTGATAATCTTTTTGCATAATATAAAGGTGTAGGTCTACCAACATATTTTTTTAGATAATAATCAAACTCTCTAGTAAAAGAATCTTTCTCAACTATACTTAGATAATTTTTTTTAAGCTCGTCTATATTTGAAAATAACATTTCAGGTATATATGCACCTCCAAAATCACCGTAAAAACCACTACTATTTACTTTATATTTCATAAATTCAAATTAAATAATTTACCAATTTTTTCAACATCTTTTAAGCCAGGAGATTTTTCAAATTTACTATTTAAATCTAGGCCATAAAGCATTTCATTATCATTAATCATATTAAGATTATTAAGATTATCTAAGGATAAACCCCCACTTAGAAAAAAAGGTTTATCAAAATCTTTATTGTTTAGTATTTCCCAATTAAAAGTTTTTCCAGATCCACCATATTTATCACTCTTATAATCAAATAAAAAATAATCAGCTGATTCTTTATCAAACTTCATACTATGAAAGTCTTCTTGTGTTCTTATTAAATAGGACTTAATTATTTTAATTCCTTTCTTTTTAAGTTTCATACAATAATCACTACTCTCATTACCGTGTAACTGTACGTAAGAAAAATTATACTTATCTAATGTACTTATTACAGTATCAATATTCTCATCAACAAAAACAGCAACTTTATTTTTTATATTTTTAATAAAAGAGTGATCAGGATTATTCAAAATATATCTTGGAGATTTTTTGTAAAAAATAAATCCAAAGTAGTCTATATGATATTTTTTTAGCTCAGAAAAATTATTTTCATCCGTTATACCACAAACTTTAATTCTGTACCTATTAATCATAATTCTTTTATAAAGTCATTACATGCAGATACTGGATCATTATTTTTCATGAAGTTTTCACCAATTAAAAAACCATCATAGCCATATTCTTTTAATTGAAAAATTTCCTTAGAAGTAGATATTCCACTTTCAGATATTTTTAAAAAACTTGAAGGAATCATACCTGCTAAGTTTATTGAATTATTAATATCAGTCTCAAATTTTTTTAAATTTCTATTATTTACTCCTACCACATCTATAGAATCACATAAATGAGCAATCTCATCTTCTGAATGAATTTCTAAAATTACCTGTAAATTAAAAGACTTAGCAAATCTTGACAGATTCTTAACCTTTTCTTTTGATAAGCAAGCTGCAATTAAAAGTATAATATCAGCACCTAAAGATTTAGACTCTACAATCTGATATTCCTCTAATATAAAATCTTTTCTTAAAATGGGAATATTTATTTCATTTCTAACTAGAGTAATATCCTCATTAGATCCTCCAAAATATTTTGAATCAGTTAAAATTGATAGCCCACTAGAATTAGAAATTTCATATCCTCTAGTTATTTTTTGTACATCTGCATCTAGATTTATATCTGGCTTAGATGGAGATTTTCTTTTAAATTCAGAAATAATACCAGACTTTTCAATTAATGATTTTTTAAGAGAAATAACTTCTCTATCAAAAAATAAAGATTTTTCAATTTCAGAAATCGAACTATTATTTTTTAAATAATCAATCTCTTTTCTTTTATTAAGAATAATTTCTTTCAGTATACTCATTTGTTTTCAATAAAAAGCTTTAAAGAATTATATGCTTTTCCAGATTCCAATGATTCTCTAGCTATTTCTATACCGTCTTTTATTGAAGAAAGTTGTTTAGCACAATAAATTGCTAAGCCTGAATTAGCAAGAACAGCATCAACCTGCTCTCGAGTTCCATTATTTTTTAAGATATCTAAAAATATTTTAGAGGACTCTTCAATATTTTTCCCTCCACTTAGATTCTCAGAATTAATTAAATTAAAATCTAAATCTTTAGGTTCTAACATTATATCATGATTATTAGAATATAATTTAAATGCTCCAGTCAAAGAAACTTCATCATAACCATCTATACTATGAACTATACAATAGTTTTTATCAGTTTTACTATATATATGTGAATAAAGTCTAAAAATATTTGAATTAAAAACCCCAACCAATTGACTTTTTGGCTGAATAGGGTTTACCATTGGTCCAAGCATATTAAAAAATGTCTTTACTCCTAATTCACTTCTTATCGGAGAAATATTTTTTAAGGAAGGATGAAATAATGGAGCATGCAAAAAACATATATTTGATTTGTCTAGACTATATTTTAAGGAACTAACATCATTCGAAAATTCGTGTCCTAGATGAGAAATAATATTAGATGAACCACATGAAGATGAAACACCGTAATTTCCATGTTTAGCTACTCTAATGCCAGCACCTGCTACCACAAAAGATGATATTGTTGAGATATTAAATGTGTCTTTACCATCACCCCCTGTTCCACATAAATCTATTAACTCATCACCATCAATATTTACATCAAGAGATAATTCAATCATTGCCTCCCTAAAACCATCAAGTTCCTCAGAAGTTATATCTCTCATTAAAAAAACTGTAAGAAATGAAGATATCTGGGAACTATTTGCACTTCCATCTGTCAATGATATTAAAGCAGCCTTTGACTCTTCTTTACTCATTATCTTATGATTATATAAATCTTTCAGTAAATTTTTCATATTAATTGTTTATAAAATTTTGTATCATGTTAAAACCAGTTTTAGTCTGAATAGATTCAGGGTGAAACTGTATACCTTTTAGATCAAATTTTTTGTGAGATAATGCCATAATTACGCTATCAGAATCTCTTGCAATTATTTTTAACTCCTCTGGAAAAGATTCATCAACTACTGACCATGAATGATATCTACAAGCTTTAATTTTAGATTCAATACCCTTAAATATGTAATCCTCCTCTAAATAAATATCCGTTTGAACTCCATGTAATGGCTCTTCCATATTATACAACGTACCACCAAAATTTTCTGCAATGGCTTGATGACCTAGACATATACCTAGTATTGGTTTACTATCATAATAGTTCGAAATTAATTCATTCATCTTACCTGCATCTTTAGGTAGAGATGGACCTGGCGATAATATAATTTTATCATATGATTGAACATCATTCATCTTAATAAGATCATTTTTTATAACTGATATCTCCAAACCACCTAGCTCCCTCAGAATATGTACTATATTATAAGTGAAACTATCATAATTATCTAAAACTAAAATTCTCATATCTTCTCAGCAGTTTTAATTGCTTTTCTCAAAGCTTCTATTTTATTATAAACCTCTTGATTTTCACTATCTGCATTTGATTTAAAAACAATTCCAGCACCAGCTTGGTAGAATAATCTTCTGTTTTTACTTAAAAATGATCTAATAATTATAGCATGGTTAAAGTCACCATTGAATCCCATAAACCCAATAGCTCCACCATAAAATTCTCTACTTATATTTTCATATTTTTCTATTAGTTGCATTGCTTTATGTTTTGGAGCACCAGACAAAGTTCCGGCAGGAAAAGTTCCAGAAATCAAATTTATTTTTTTATCTGATTTAATATCTCCAGTCACTTTAGATACTAGATGAATAACGTGAGAATAAAACTGAATGTCTTTAAATCTTTCAACTTCAACATTTTTTGATATTTTGCTTAAATCATTCCTAGCTAAATCTACTAACATTACATGCTCAGAATTTTCTTTTGTATCCTTAGATAATTTTTCTGCTTGTTTTTTATCATAATCATCATCACCTGTTCTTTTAAATGTTCCCGCAATTGGATAAATAGTAGCCTTATCATTTTTTATTACAATTTGTGCCTCAGGAGAACTACCAAAAATTTTAAAACTTCCATAATCAAAATAAAATAGATATGGAGATGGATTTATGGATCTCAGTGCTCTATAAACTTGAAATTCATCACCTTGAAAATCTTGATAAAATCTTTTAGATAATACAAGTTGAAAAACATCTCCCAGCTTACAATGATTAATACCCTTATCAACTAATTTTTTAAAATGCACATCTGATAAATTAGTTATCTCATCTTTATCTATTTTAAATGAGAATGGATTAACTGGTTTTCCTGATATTATATTTTTAATTTTTTCAATGTCAGAAATATTATCATCACCATAGAGATGTTCAAAAATTATTAATTCATTATTATAATGATTAAAAACTATGACATATTTAAAAGCATCATATAATATCTCTGGGATATTAATCTCTTTAGGATTAGAAATCGAAATATTATCCGAATACTTTATTGAATCATAAGATATATACCCAAATAAACCATTTGATGGATATTCAAATTCATTTTTTTCAACTTTAAATTGATTAATGAATTTATTTAAATGATAAGATACGCCTTTATCCCTTTCTATTTTATTTTTTAATTCCTTACTATCAAAGATCGTAGTTACAATATCATTATGGACTGAAATTTGAGCTTTAGAGTCAAAACATATAAATGATAAACTATTTTCAGAACCTTTATAATCAGAGCTTTCTAAAAGAAAAACCTTAGAATATAAATCTCTCAGCTTAAGATAAACTCCAACAGGAGTATGAATATCTGAAATTATCTTTAAAAATTTTGTCTTTACTTTCATAACAAAAAAACCCAAGCTTCAAGCTTGGGTTTTGATTATAAAATACTTTTAGCTATCTGCTTTACATAGAATTATAAAAAGACCACCAAGTATTTAATTTTAACATATAACTAATTTATAACCTAGAAATTAAATTACAAAATCATGTAATAAATTTTTTTTGATTCATTTAGAGATGAGATGTGAGTAGATGAGGCTAGAAAGTATTGTGGAAATTATATTTTAATTTCTGAAATTAAACAGATAAACTAACGAAAATGAAAGAGTCCTTAAGTTAGAAATATCTGGTATAAGGTTAGTTTTTTGTTCTACATCTACTAAATTATCAAAATTATATAAGTAAGAAACTAAAAATAAAAAAGAACTTTTATTAAGATCTATTGAGAAACCACCACTTGCTTTAATTCCATATCCAAAAGAATTATCTCTTTCATCGTCAAAAAAAAAGTCATTATTAGGGAATAGAGTTTTTAATTCATTTAGGTTATTATTTAATTGAAATTCTGCGTATGGACCCAATGAAAAATTTAATTTAAAGTCTTTCTCTCCAATATATGTTGTCATCATAACTGGGATATTTAAAAAATCAAACTCATTATTTATTAATTGAGAATTAAAATCTTCAGACCACCCTCTTCTAAGTTTAGAAACCTCAATTCTTATCCCAGTATTTTTTGAGTTTTTAATCTCAGATATAAAAGAGAAATTATAATTTGAAAGTGCATTAGTTCTAATATTTTGAGGAAAAAAATTATTATAAAAATTAATATTTGAAGAGTTGTATGATGAGGTAATACCAATTGAAATAGTATTTTTCGAAAAAAGTGTAAATACTGGTGTATTAAGAAAAAGAATTATTAGTATAAGTCTCCTTATTTTCATAAAAAAATGAAATTAATTGAATATAAAATTATTAAAAAAAAGAATTCAACCATGAATTTATTAATTTTAATGTGGCAAGCTAGTACGACCAGCTCCTGCTGAATCCCCCAGGTCTGGAAAGAAGCAAGGGTAAGTGGTTGTAGCGGTGCGAATCTAGTTTGCCTTTTTTCATTATGTATATTATTAAAATAAAAGGTAAAGCAAAAATTCCTGACTACATTCAACTAAGAAATGATGAAATGATTCTTGTGGATTATTTTAGAGCAGACAGGCCAGTTGATAAACTTAAGACTTACGGAATTACTAGCTCAGATGAAAAAATAATAGAATATATTAACGGATTAGAATTTGGTAAACTTCAAAAACTAAATTTATAATAATGGATAATATCATACTAGATATTGAAAATGCTTCTATTTTTCATCATTATAAAACTATTCTTAATGATGTAAATTTATCTTTAAAAGAAGGTGAATTTATTTATATCATAGGTAAAACTGGTAGTGGGAAAAGTTCTTTACTCAGAACAATATACTCAGATATCCCACTGAAGATGGGGAAAATAAATTTTGACAATCAAAATATCTCTCAATTATCTAAAACAGAATTGCCATTTTTAAGGAGAAAAATTGGAATAATCTTTCAAGATTTTCAGTTATTTCAAGATAGAAATGCATACGAAAATATAAAATTTGTTATGACATCTACTGGATGGAAAGATCCAAAAAAAATTGATGAAAAAATTAAATCTCTTCTTCAAATAGTTGGATTAGAAAATAAAGGAGAAAATTATCCTTATGAGTTATCTGGGGGAGAACAACAAAGATTAGTTATTGCAAGAGCAATAGTAAATGATCCCAAATTAATAATTGCTGATGAACCTACAGGTAATCTAGATCCTGAAGTAGCTGAGAAAATATTAAAAATATTAATGGATATTAATAATAAAGGAACAAGTATAATAATGACTACACATAACTATAGCCTAATGGATAAGTATAAAAAAGATGTCTATGTATGTGAAAACGGTGAATTTTATAAAAAAAACTAGAGGTTACTTAATTTATCAGATGCATTTTGAAAATCTGGAGATAAACTTAATGCCTGATTAAATGCTTTTTTAGCTAATTCTTTCTCATCTCTTTCAATATAAACCAAACCTTTCAAATAATTTAATTGAGCTCTGTATGGAACATCTTGTGTATCATTTTGACCTTTATTAACTCTAGCTACCATCTCTTCTGTCTCACCATTATTTAGTAAAATTTCTAAATTAGTTAAACTCTCAGTTAAATTGCCTAATTCAAATTGTAGAGAAGTAATAGTATATAATACATCAATTCTATCTGTTCTAAGATATAATGACTCATACTCGTTTAATGCTTCTTGTTTTAAACCTAAATTTTGTAAAGAGACACAAGACACCTCTAAAGCAAAATTGTTATTTGGTTGAGAAGATAAAATTTCTCTAGATATCATATATGTTGGAGCCCATTGCGATAAGGCTAAGTACTCTCTCATTAAAGAATCTTTAAGAAGTATATTAGCGGGCTGTATTGCTATCATATTATAGAGTGCAGATATCGCAACGTTTGGGTCGTTATATGACTTAGCTTTTTCATAAATAGACTTTTGTATATCAAAGTCAGTACTCTGAGCAATAGCGTTAAATTGTACTAAAAAGAAGATTAAGATTAAAATAGATTTTGTTTTCATAGTATTATTTAATTGGTTTTAACCCTTTTAGTTTACCTAATTTAGATAAAAGCTTTAAGGCTTCATCCCTATCATTTTTAATTTTACCATCCAGTATTTGGTTTTTAATTTCATTTTTTAATTCACCAACAACCCTTGATGGTTTAATTGCAAAAATATTAATAATTTCTTCTCCAGAAACAGGAGGTTGAAAATTTTTTACCTTATCACTTTCTTCAACTATTTCAATTTTATTTTCAACTATATCAAAATTTTTTAGATACCTCTTGGACTTATCTGGATTTTTAGTAGTTACATCTGCCCTACATAATTTTAATAAATCATCAATATCATCTCCAGCATCAAAAACTAATCTTCTAATTGCAGAATCTGTAATATGGTCTTTAACTAATGCTATTGGCCTCAAGTGAAGTCTAACTAATTTCTGAACATATTTCATCTTATGGTTCAGAGGTAATCTTAATTTTTTAAAAATTTTTGGTACTAACCTTGCTCCTAAATCTTCATGTCCGTGAAATGTCCAACCTATATTTTCTTTATATCTTTTTGTATGTGGTTTTGCAATATCATGAAGTATAGCAGACCACCTCAACCATAAGTTTTTAGATACTTTACATGTATTATCTAAAACTTCAAGAGTATGGTAGAAATTATCCTTGTGAGAGTGATTATTTATTTTTTCAACTCCCTGGAGGTTATTCATCTCTGGGAAGATATGTTTTAAAATTCCAGAGACATAAAGTAACTTAAAACCATAAGATGGCTTATCAGATAAAATTATCTTATTTAGCTCCTCAGTAATTCTCTCTTGACTAATTATTTTAATTCTTTCAGAATTATTACAAATTGACTCAAAAGTAGATTCTTCAATATCAAAATTAAGCTGGGTTGCAAATCTAATAGCTCTCATCATCCTAAGAGGGTCATCATCAAATGTTTTATGTGGATCGTCACAGGTCTTAATAAGCTTTTTTTTCAAGTCCTCAAGACCATTGTATGTATCAATTAATTCTCCGTAATCTTTATTCAGTGAAACAGCAAGAGCATTAATTGTAAAATCTCTTCTTTTCATATCGTCTTGAAAAAGACCAGGAGAAACTTCTGGGTTTCTTGAGTTCTTACTATATGATTCTTTTCTAGCACCAACAAATTCATAATTAAACTTTTTAAAGTTTATGGCTGCTGTACCAAAATTTTTAAAAACTTTAAAGTCAGAAAAACCATTAATTTTAGAAATTAGTTTGACTAACTCATAGGGCTCACCAATAGTCATTATATCAATATCTTTACACTCTCTACTTATCAAGAAATCCCTAACATATCCACCAACCAAATAAGATTCTATTCCTAAATCAAGAATTTGATTCTTAATAAGAGTTAGGTTATTATCACTATCTATATGTTCTTTAAAATTCATAATTTGATGCAAATTTAAATTATTAGTTTTTGGTTTTGAATAAAATTGAATTTTATAAAAGAATATAATTATTTAACGTAAATTTGGTACCCGTTACAGTATATCAGTAATTATGAAAAAAAAATACATCTTCGTAACGGGTGGAGTAACATCTTCTCTAGGAAAAGGAATAATTTCAGCGTCATTAGGTCTTCTTTTAAAAGCAGTTGGATACAAGGTGACTATCCAAAAATTTGATCCATATTTAAATATTGATCCTGGTACAATGAGCCCCTATGAACATGGTGAGTGTTATGTCACTGAAGATGGAGCCGAAACAGATTTAGATCTTGGTCATTATGAAAGATTTTTAGGTATAACTACCTCACAGGACAATAATGTAACTACAGGAAGAATTTATAATAATGTAATATCTAAAGAAAGAAAGGGAGAATTTTTAGGTAAAACAGTTCAGGTTATTCCACATATTACTGATGAAATTAAAAATAGTTTCTATAAAATTGGTAAAAACAACTCCTATGAAATAATAATTACAGAGATAGGTGGATGTATAGGAGACATTGAATCATTACCGTTTTTTGAGGCTGTAAGACAAGCTAAATTTGATTTAAAAAGAGAGGATTTCCTTAATATACATTTAACTCTAATTCCTTATCTATCAACATCTGGTGAGTTAAAAACAAAACCTACTCAACACTCAGTAAAAAAATTATTAGAAGCTGGTATCCAACCTGATATTCTTGTTTGTAGAAGTGAACATAAAATAAGTAAGGAAATTAAAAATAAACTTGCTCTATTCTGTAATGTAGCTAAGCATTCAGTTATTGAATCAATTGATGCAAAATCAATTTATGATGTACCTGTATTAATGAGAGAAGAAAGGTTACATGAAATAGTTTTAAATTATTTAAACATAAAGAAGAAAAAACCTTTAAGATTAAGTAGATGGAAGAACTTTTTAAAAAACTTACATTCTTCAAATAATACTTTAAATATTGCTATTATTGGTAAATATGTTTCCCTACATGATGCATATAAATCTATATCAGAATCCCTAATTCATGCTGGAGCAAATTTGAATTCAAGAGTAGATATTAAATGGATTTTATCCGAAGATTTAGACAATAGAAATATTAAAAAGAATCTTAAAAATATTAATGGTGTAATTGTAGCACCTGGATTTGGTGAGAGGGGTATTGAAGGTAAAATTTCTGCAATAAAATATGTTCGAGAAAATAATATTCCATTTTTTGGAATTTGCCTCGGCATGCAATGTGCTTGTATAGAATTTTCAAGAAATGTATTAAAAAACAAAGATTCCCACTCCACAGAATTTATTAAAAACACTCCATACCCAGTTATAGACATTATGGAAGGACAAAAAAATATAAAAAATAAAGGAGGAACAATGAGGTTGGGATCTTATAATTGTTCATTGGAAAAAGGTTCTCTTGTACAGAAAACGTATAGAAATAATGAAATTAAAGAGAGACATAGACACAGATATGAATTTAATAATTCGTTTAAAAAAGAATTTAATGATAATGGAATGATTACCTCAGGTATCAATAAAAAATTGGATTTAGTTGAAGTGGTTGAATTAAAAAATCATCCTTGGTTTATTGGAACTCAATACCATCCAGAATATAGAAGTAGAGTTTTAAAACCTCACCCACTATTCATTAGCTTTGTAAAAAAAATAAAATCAATTAAAAATGGACAATAATAGATTTATCGGATTTACCCTAATAATGCTTTTAATTCTTTCTTATTATACATTTTTTCCTCCTGGACAAAACACAACAATTGAAAATACTGATGAGGTGGTAGCTACGGAATCTATTGATAGTCCTACAGTAGAAAATAATAATAGTATTAAAGAAAATACTATTAATAATAGGTACAACTCAAATATTAAAGAAGAGTCATTTACTATTGAAAATGAAAATCTAGTTATAACTTTTAGTAATAAGGGTGCAATTATTTCTGATATCAAACTAAAAGATTACACTAATCCAGATAATGAAAAAGTAAATATTTATGGAGAAAATGGAAATTTTGATCTGATTATTAATGATGGTAAAAACACAAGATTTAATGAAATTATATTTGACAAAAGGATCCAAAATAATGGAGAAAACAAAATAGTTACATTCACTGCTTCAGATTCAGAACAGAAAAAAATAACTGTTATATATGAAATAAGTGATGGTTTTCTAATCGATTCAAAAATATTACTCAATGATAGATTCATAAATCCACAGAATCTTAAATTTAATTGGTCAAATAATCTTCTACATCAAGAAAGTAACATTACAAATGAAAAAAATCAGACTAGAATTAACTATTTCACCAAAGATGAGGAGTTTGACTATACTTCAGCGAGTTCCACTGATCTTGAAAAAACCAATGTAAAGGAAGAATTAAGATGGATCTCTTTCAAGCAACAATTTTTCAGTTCAGCTATCATTTCAGAAAATTATATTGTTAATAGCAACTTGACTTCTGAATACCAAGAAAGTGATTCATTTAACAAAAAATTTACTATAAATTCTGAAATTCCTTTTGTTAATAATACAATTACCTTAAAATATTATTTTGGCCCTAATAAATATTCTATATTGAAAGACATAGATTATGAATTCCATAATAATTTATATCTGGGATGGTTTGGTGTAGGAGGTTTTAATAGATTCATAATTGTTCCAATTTTTAATTTTTTAGAAAACATCACATCAAATTATGGTCTTATAATTTTATTTATGGTTTTTCTTATCAGGATTGTTGTAACACCTCTAACTTTTAAGTCCCACCTTTCAATGGCTAAAATGAAAGTTTTAAATCCTGAGATACAAGAGATAAGAAAAAAGCACGAAGGTGACATGCAAAAATCTCAGGGAGAGATAATGGAATTATATCAAAAAACAGGAGTAAGTCCATTAGGGGGATGCCTTCCTATATTATTCCAGTTACCAATTTTAGTCTCAGTATTTTATTTCCTTCCTAATGCTATTGAATTAAGAGGCAAATCTTTTTTATGGGCTACAGATCTATCAAATTATGACTCAATTTTAAATCTTCCTTTTAGTATACCTCTATATGGTGATCATATTAGCTTATTTACAATTTTAATGACTGTATCTACTATATTAATTAATAAAGCTAACTCCCAAATGCAGACAATGGAGGGTCCAATGAAAACAATACAATATGTTTTGCCATTTATGTTTTTATTTATTTTTAATAACTTTTCATCTGGATTAACATATTATTATTTCTTATCAAATGTTGCTTCTTATGCACAAATTTTTGTTTTTAAAAGATTTGTTGACGAAGAAAAAATAAAAAAAGAAATTGAATTCAACAGAAAGAAAAATCTCAATACTAAAAAGTCTAGTTTTCAGTTAAGAATAGAAGAAGCAATGAAAGCTAAACAAGAAAATAATAAAAAAAATAAATAAATTAATCTTAATTTATATTAATAAATATGGGTAAAGTAATCTCTATTGCAAATCAGAAAGGAGGAGTTGGAAAGACAACAACTTCTATAAATTTAGCTGCTAGTTTAGCTGCTCTAGAGTTTAAAACATTAATAATTGATGCTGACCCCCAAGCTAATGCGACATCTGGACTTGGTATAGATTCAAAGAGTATAAAAAAAACTGTCTATGAATGTATGATAAATAATGAAATTGATTCTGATTGTATTATCAGTTCTGATATAGATTTCCTAGATATTTTACCTTCAGATATAGATTTAGTTGGTGCCGAAGTAGAAATGGTTGATATAAAAGATAGAGACTTTAGAATGAGATCATCTGTTGATAGCATCAAAGATGATTATGATTTTATAATTATTGATTGCTCACCATCTCTGGGTATAGTTACTGTTAATTCTTTAGTAGCATCTGATTCAGTGATAATCCCTGTTCAATGTGAATACTTCGCATTAGAAGGTCTTGGTAAGCTTTTAGAGACGATAAAGCTTATCCAGAATGATTTAAATAAAAAATTGACTATTGAAGGTATATTAATGAGTATGTATGATGTAAGGTTAAGGCTTAGTAATCAAGTAGTTGAAGAAGTTCAAACACACTTTAAAAATCTTGTTTTTAATACTATCATTCCAAGAAATGTTAAATTAAGCGAGGCTCCATCATTTGGAATACCAGTAATATCTTATGATGCTAGTTGTAAAGGTTCAATAAGCTACCTAAATTTAGCTAAAGAAGTTATTGATAAAAACAATACTATAAAGGTTGAATGGTAAATAAAAGAAACACATTAGGTAGAGGATTAGGGTCATTACTAAATGTATCTGAAAAAAAAACTGAAGAAAATATTTTCGGTGAAATTCAAATTAATAAAATTGAAATAAATAACGATCAACCAAGAAAATCTTTTGATGAAGAAAAAATAAAAGAGTTATCACAGTCTATAAAACAACATGGAATTATTCAACCCATAACCGTTAGAAAAATCAATAAAGATAAATATCAGTTAATTTCTGGTGAAAGAAGATTCAGAGCATCAAAACTCATAGGGAATGAGACAATCCCTGCCTTTATTAGAGATACTGAAGATGAAAATATATTAGAACTAGCTTTAATTGAAAATATTCAAAGAGAAAATCTAAACTCAATAGAAATAGCCATATCATATAAAAAACTTATAGATGAACTTAAGTTAAATCAAGAAAAACTAGGTGCAAGAGTTGGTAAAGACAGAACCACTATCAATAATTATTTAAGACTTTTAAAACTCCCTCCTACTATCCAGAAAGGACTTAAAGACAATAAAATTCAAATGGGCCATGCTAGATCATTGATAGCTATTGAAACAAGCGAGTTACAATTAAAAATATATCAGTTAATATTAATAAATAAACTATCTGTTAGAAAAACAGAGGAATTAGTAAGGAATTTAAATAAAGAGAGAAAAGCAACTTCAAAAAATAAAACTAAAAGCGATAATCTAGAAAAAATAGAGTCTAAGTTATCTTCATATTTTGGAACAAAAATCACTACAAATGGTAATGAAAAAAGTGGTAAAATTATAATTCCTTACAAGTCAACTAATGATCTAAATAGAATACTAGAATTATTAGATATAATTTAAATGAAAAAAATACTATTTCTAATATTATTTTCATCTAGTTTAGGGTATTCTCAAAACGAAAAAATTAAAGTTTTTAATCCTCAAAAAGCCTCAAGATTATCTGCTATAGTACCTGGTTTAGGACAAGTATACAACAAGCAGTATTGGAAATTACCTGTTATATATGGCGGCTATGCTGTTATTGGACATTATATTAAATTTAATAATGATATGTATCATGAATTTAAGACTGCATTAACTTATGAAATTGATGATGATATCTCTACAATAAATCCATTTCCAAATTTTAGTAGAAATTCACTTGAGAGAAACATGGATTTTTGGAGAAGAAATAGAGATATGTTAATAATTTTTACAGGAGTATATTATTTATTAAATGTTGTTGATGCACATATTTTTGCTCATTTAAATGAATTTGAGGTCAATAATAAGTTGAGTTTTAAAGTTAAACCTTCTCTTGATAAAGTTAACTCTAGTAATTTGGTAGGAGTCTCTTTTTATTTTTCATTTTAAAAATTTGTTAAAAAAAATTATTCTATAAAATTTGTTAAAAAACTATTCCATAAAGTTTAAAAAATTAGATTTGCACATATGAAAAAAGGTCCAATAAGAGAATGGTTCGATGCTTTATTATTTGCGGTAATTGCTGCAACCCTTATCAGATGGGCTACATTTGAGGCATTTACTATCCCAACTCCCTCAATGGAAAAGTCTTTACTAGTTGGAGACTTTCTTTTTGTAAATAAATTAAATTATGGACCAAGAACCCCTAAAACACCTCTACAGGTTCCTCTAACTCATCAAAAAATTTGGGGTACTGATATTCAATCATATATAGATTGGATACAACTACCAACATTTAGACTACCTGGTTTCGGTGAAGTTGAAAGAAATGATGTAGTTGTGTTTAATTATCCTAATGAATTAGATAAACCCCTTGACCTAAAAACATACTATGTTAAAAGGTGTGTAGGTTTACCATCTGATACTATTGAAATTGATAATGGAAACGTAATTATTAATGGTGAAATTCTCGAATTACCTGAAGATTTACAGAATAGATATTTTCTTCAAACAAATACAACAATTAATGAAAGAGTTTTTAAAAAGTATGATATATGGGAATACACTAAGGTAACTAATGGTTATTATATAAATACTAAAGAAGAAAATGCTAATGCAATTGGAAATGAATCGTTTATTGATGATGTTATTTTATATAGAATGGACAAGTCATTAACTACTGGTAGAATTTTTCCTGATCAAGAAACCTACCCATGGAATACTGACTTTTATGGTCCTCTATTAATACCATATAAAAATTTAGAAATTGAAATAAATAAAGAAAACATCAAAAGGTATGGAACAACCATCCAAAACTATGAAAACATAGATAATGTTAAAATTGAAGATGAAAATCTGATAATTAATAATGAGATTGTTTCAACATATACTTTTAAACAAGATTATTATTTTATGATGGGAGATAATAGGCATAATTCAGAAGATTCTAGATTTTGGGGGTTTGTACCTTTTGATCACATACTTGGAGAAGCATCATTTATATGGTTTTCATATAACTACCAAGAAGATAATTTGTTTAGTGCCATAAGATGGAATAGATTTCTAAAAGTTATTAAATAAACATCTACCATTTAATTATATCTTTTTTATTTTTTTTTAAATAATCATTAGCTTTTTTAAAATGATTATTATCAAAAAAACCATTATAAGCTGAAAAAGGAGAAGGATGTGCAGATGATAAAATAAGGTGTTTATCGATATTTTCAATCAATCTAATTTTTGACTTTGCAAATGAGCCCCATAATAAAAACACAATATTATTTCTTCTTTTAGAAATCAAATTAATAACCATATCTGTAAATTTTTCCCAACCAATTTCTTTGTGAGACCCTGGTAATCCTTTTCGAACTGTTAGTATTGAATTTAGAAGTAATACTCCTTGTTTAGCCCAATGTGATAAATCACCATCTTTATATTTAAAATTATTATAGTTATTTTTAAGCTCTATATAAATATTTTTCAAAGATGGTGGTACTTTGATGCCTTTATTAACAGAAAAACATAATCCATTAGCCTGATTTACTCCATGGTAAGGATCTTGGCCTAAAATAACTACATTCATTTTATCAAATGAACATAAATTAAAAGAATTCAAAATATCTTTAGCAGGAGGAAAAACCTCATAGTTTTTATACTCCTTTTTTACATTATTCGTTAAATCTTGAAAAAAATTACTATTGAAAATTTCATTTAATTCATTTTCCCATGTCTTATCAATTTTTACCTTCAATTGTAATTAATTAATTTAGCATTCAATTGTAAACGTAATGAAAGAAAAAAAAATAATTAGAGTTCTGTCTGGAATAATTATCATGATTATAATTGTTTTAGCCTTTTTTATATATCAAAATAATGAAAATGAGAAAATAAAGATGATGCAAGATAGAGAGCTTGACAATGTATATCTTGAATTAGATTCAATCTCAAATGTACTAAATGAAAAAATTCTTACAATTTCTCAATTAGGAGGGGATATAGATTCCCTTTTAGTTCTAAAAGAAGACCTTGAATTAGAAAAAAAAGAATTTAGAACTAGAGCATATGCACAAATAAATCGATTACAGGGTAAAGTAGATGGATATAGAGAACTTTTACTAGCACAAGATGAAGAAATTGAAAGATTAAAGAAGGTTAACGAACAATTATTTGAAGAGAATAAAGAACAAAAGATTGAAATTAATAGTCTAAATAGTACAATATCTAATATTAACCAATCAAATAAGAAATTAGAAGAAAAAATTGAAGTGGCCTCAAGATTAGAAATAATAGACTTCGAAGTCATTGGAGTTTTTAGAAATGGATCTAAAAAGAAAAATTCATTTAGAAATAGATCACTAGACAGAATTACTATTAATCTAACATTAAATGAAAACGATTTAGCTAAAATAGAGGTGGTAGATGTTTTTATTTCTATCGAAAAACCTAATGGAGAAATCATATATGATATATCAAAGGGATCTGGAACCTTTACATTTGAAAAAAGGGAAGAATTTTACACTATTAAAGAAGGTGTATTAATTGATAGATTTAAGAAAGATTTAACTATAGATTATATTAAAAATCAAGAATTTAATAAAGGTTTACATAAAGTTCATTTTTATACAAATGAATATAAGATTGGTAATGGAGAATTTTTGATAAAATAACTATGATTTTAATTTCAAAATATTAGCTTTGCATCTCATTTAAGTAAATTTATATGAACAAAAATTATGAAACAGTATTCATAATAAATCCCGTTCTATCTGAAAAACAGGTAGAGGATACTGTTAAAAAATACCAAAAAGTACTTGTTTCTAACAAGATCAAGACTATTTGTGATGAGTCACTAGGGTTTAAAGAACTCGCATATCCAATAAGTAATAAAAATTCCGGATTTTTTCATTTATTTCAATATGAAACTGAAAAGATAGATTTTGTAAAAAATCTTGAGACGGAATTAAAGAGAGACAGGTCAATATTAAGATATATTACCGTGTCTTTATGTAAAGATGCTCTTGAGTATAATGCAAGAAGAGCTAAAGGTGAATTTAATAAAAAGAAAAAATGAGAAGGCAATTTAATTCAGCATTACAAAACGAATCGATAGACAGATCAAGTAAGAAAAAAAAGTTTTGTAGGTTTAAAAAAAGTGGAATAAAATATATTGATTACAAGGACCCTTCATTCCTGAAACAATTTATCAATGATCAAGGTAAGATTTTACCAAGAAGAATTACAGGAACAAGTTCAAAGTATCAAAAGAAAGTTGCTCAAGCTGTAAAAAGAGCTAGACATTTAGCACTATTACCTTACACAACTGATTCTAATTAGATATTAAGATGGAAATTATATTAATTAAAGACGTACCTGGTCTAGGATTTAAGGACGAAGTAGTTAAAGTTAAAAATGGTTATGGTAGAAATTATATCATACCAAAAGGATTAGGGGTTCTCGCTAATAAGTCAAACTCAAAAGTTTTAGAAGAAAATCTAAAACAAACAGCAAAAAAACAAGAAGAAATACTAAAGGAAGCACAAAAAATAGCTAAAAAAATAGGTGACTTAGTTCTTGAATTTAAACTTAAAACAGGTTCTGATGAGAAAGTATTTGGATCTGTAACTACATCTCAAATTTCTAAAATGTTAGAAGAAAAAGGTATTGAAATTAATAAGAAAAATATATCTATTCTTTCGAAAGTAAATACAGTTGGCAAATTTGATGTAGATCTAAAAATTCATAAAGATTTAACACATCCAATCAAAATAAATGTTATTGGTGACATTGTAAAATCAAAGAAGAAAAAAACTAAGAAAGATGATGCACCAAAGGATGATACTAAAGATACAAGTGTATCCCCTGAAAAAGAAACTAAAAGTAGTACATCTGCTGAGGATTCAAAAAGTGAAGTAGAATCAAAAGATTCAAAAAAAGAGTCTAAAGAATCTAAAAAGTAATTTTCGTTATTCAATCATACTATTCTTTATTAAATTGAATCTTTCTATTTATAATGAAAGATTTTTTTTCCATAGATGTCTTAATAAGTGTACCTCTAAATACAGTTTTTACATATAAATCTAATTTTAAAACAAAAATAGGTTCAGTAGTAAAAATTCCCTTTGGAAATAATAATGAAATTGTTAAAGGAGTAGTTATTACAAAACCTTACGATAAGAAAAGAAACTTTCAAATAAAAGAAATAATTTCAGTTGAAAATTATGAAAGTATTCTTTCAAATCCTCAACTAGAGTTATTAAACTGGTCATCAACTTATTATTTGGTAGGATTACCTAAAATATTTAACTCTATTTTTTCAAAAAATATATTGGATATAAACCTAGATAAACAATCTAAAGAAAAGAAAATTAAGAGAAGCAATAATTATAAAACAAATCTAGTTATTGATCATTCGAAAAATATAATCTTTAATATCATTAAAGAAATAAAGAGTAAAAGATATAATAAGCAAATATTAATTCTATGTCCCAACTCATACAAAACTCAGTCAACATATAACATATTATCTAAAAAATACACAGAAACATATATCTATGACTCTAAAACTACATCAAAAGACAAATTAAAAATATGGAAGGATATTTTATTAAATAAAAAAATAATAATAATTGGAAGTAAGTCAGCAGTTTACCTCCCTTTCATTGATTTACAAAAGATTTATGTCATCTATGAACATAATTATTTATATAAGGAAACTGATAGAGTACTAAGGTTTAATGCTAGAGATTGCGCTGTAGTTCTTTCAAAAATTCATAAGTGCGATATAGACTTAATAACTGATTCTCCATCATTAGAGTCAATGTATAACACAAAAAAAAATAAGTTTAATTTTAATGATAAATCAAAAAAACTAAAACTTAAAACAGATTTAAAAAGCATATCAATTTATAACAAATTAGAAAACAAATTAAAAAATAAAATAGAAGGAATTATATCATTAGACATACTAAATAGAATCAAAAAAAACTATGATAAAAAGCAAAAATCAATAGTTTTTACACCTTACTCTGGTGATATAGATGAAATTGAAAGTAGTTTAATAAAATCAAATTCAAATTATAAAATTCTTTCTATTTCAAAAACTTCAACAATTACAAGAAATCAAATTGAAAAGTTATTTGAAAAAATAAATGAATATGATATTATTATTGGTAACTACTCAGTAATAGATGGACTTGATCAGTTCAATTATAATCTTTTAATTTTAATAGATCCTGATAAAATATCCTCACTATCAAATTACAGATCGAATGAAATATATTTTCAATTAATATTTAAAGTGATTAAAAAAGTAAACTTTGATGATAAAAAGGTAATTATACAATTATCAAAGTCTGACTCTAGTGAGTTGAAAGACATTATTAGGTTTGATTATTTTAAAATAATCTCTAAGGAAATGGAGGAAAGAAAGTTATTCGATTATTCCCCTTTTAAAAGACTTATTTCTTTAGAATTAAGTTCTAAAAAGAAAGAAAATACCTTATCAAAGGGAGAGATTTTATTTAATGAAATTAAAAATAAATTCAACTTCTGTGATATTACAAATGTTGGATTGGTAAAATCAAAGGGTAAAATTTTATATAAAATTTATTTAAAGCTAGATAGGGTAAGGAATTTAAGAAAAAATAAAAAAACTATTTATCAAGTAATTAATAAAGTAAACAGAAAGAAAGAATTTAATAATAACTTAATTACAATAGATGTTGACCCTTAAATATTCCAATTTTCATTTAAATATTTTAGCCCTCTATCAGAACTTAAATCAAATTTACAAGGTACTATTGAAACATAGTTATTTTTAATGGCCCACTCATCGTTATCTTTTCCTTTATCATGATTTACAAAGTTTCCAACCATCCAATAATATTCTCTACCGTAGGGATCATGCCTTTTATCAAAAGTTTCTTCCCATATTGCATTAGCTTGTCTACATAACTTAATTCCTTTGATTTTTTCACTAGAAATGGCAGGTATGTTTACATTTAATGCTATAGATTCCGGAATACCATTATCAATTGCATTTTTTGTGATTAATTTAATATAATCTGTAGAATGTTCAAGGTAAGCATTAGGGTCAAAATCACATAAAGAAAAGCCTATTGCAGGTGTATTTTCAATTGCTCCTTCAATAGCTGCAGACATTGTTCCTGAATAAAGAACACTTATTGAAGAGTTACTTCCATGATTTATACCACTTGCTATTAAGTCAATATTTCTATTTTTAAGAATATGATGTTTAGCAATTTTAACACAATCTGCTGGTGTACCACTACACTTATAAGATTCTATATCTCCAAAAAGATCAGACTTAACTAATCTTAATTTATCGCCAACGGTAATTGCATGCCCCATCCCAGATTGAGGGCTATCAGGAGCAACCACCACTACCTCACCAAATTCAGACATAATAGAAACTAAAAGTCTAATTCCTTTCGAATCAATCCCATCATCATTTGTAACAAGTATTAAAGGCTTTTTCATATCAGATTAGATTATAATAATTAACTATTCGAGCAAGATCACTCATTTTCTTCAAATTAATTTTATTCTCTGACATATATTTTCTAATCTCATCATATTTATCCTCCATCATCTTATACAAATCTTTCTTCTTTCCTTTAAATCGATGGATTTTCCCATCTTTTGTGAGAAAGAAATAATCATATTTCACTTTGTTTATATAACCATAATTATTACTGAAAGATGGCATTATTCCATACGCATAATATGATGGAAAATAGGACTGAGTAGTTTCAGCAACAATTCTTTCTCTTAAAAGCAAACTTAACTCACCCTCAATCATCATCTCAAATAGCACAGGGACATTATAATTGTACCCTACTTCATATAATAAAGAATAAAATTGTCGATAATCTCTAATAGTTTCATCATAAATTTCAAAGAAAAATAAATTATTAACATTAAATGCCTTTAGAGTTTCGCCATCATCTAATTGGATAGATTGTAATTCAAAGTCATATTTTAAATTACCTTTAATAGTATCTCCATCATTTGTAACTAATAGTCCCTCGTGCCAAATATCAGTTGGAAACTTTTGAGAATAACATATATTAGATATTAAAAATAAAAGAAAAAAGAGTCTAATCATTAATGTTTATGCTTTAGTATTTCATGACCCATTTTATCCCTTTTAGTTTCGAGATATTTTTTATTAAACGAATTTGGTTCTATTTCTATTGCTGTATTTTTTGTAATTTTTAATCCGTAGCCAATTAATCCAACTCTTTTTTTAGGATTGTTTGTTAATAAATTAATTTTTTCAATTCCTAAACTTTTTAAAATTTGTGCACCAACTCCATAATCTCTATGATCCATTTTAAAACCAAGTTTGTGGTTTGCTTCTACAGTATCATAGCCTTGTTCTTGAAGTACATATGCTTTAAGTTTATTTATTAAACCAATGCCTCTCCCTTCCTGATTCATATATAATACTAAACCCTGACCCTTTTTATCTATCATTCTTAAAGCCCTTTGAAGTTGGGATCCACAATCACATCTGAGAGATCCTAAAATGTCACCCGTAACACATGATGAATGAACTCTAACTAAAACTTCATCATCTTGAGTCCAATCTCCTTTCTTAAGTGCAAGATGAACATCTTTTGTATCTTTTTGTTCAAAGGAAATTAATTTAAAATTCCCATACTCGGTAGGTAAATCTACAGTCTCTTTTTCTTCGATCAATGACTCCCTATCAATTTTATATTCAATTAAATCTTTGATAGATATTATAACCAAACCATGCTTATCAGCAACTTTGTATAAATTATTTAATCTAGCCATGCTACCATCTTCATTTAAGATCTCACATATGACACCAGAAGGGTACAGACCCGCAAGCTTAGGTAAGTCAACAGATGCTTCAGTGTGTCCAGCTCTTCTTAGCACCCCTCCATCAATTGACCTCAATGGAAAAATATGACCTGGTCTCGTAAAATTTGATGCCTCCATTTTAGGGTTTACAAGAGCAGTTACAGTCTTTGACCTATCTGAGGCAGAAATTCCTGTAGTAACACCACTACCCTTCATATCAACAGAAACTGTAAATGATGTACCATACAAATCAGTATTTTTACCAACCATAAGATCTAAACCTAACTCATCACATCTTTCTGATTCAAGAGAACAACAAATTAATCCTCTACCCTCTTTTGCCATGAAATTTATTATTTCAGGTGTTACTTTAGTAGAAGCACAAACGAAATCTCCTTCATTTTCTCTTGATTCATCATCTACTACTATAATTATTTCTCCTTTCTTAATTGCTTCAATAGCTTCAGGAATAGTATTTAATTTATTTTTCATACGGAAGTTACATTACCTAATTTTTTCGCAATATCAATTTCAGCTGACTTTAGTTTATTGTGAAGTTTAATTGTTTCTTCATCAACATTTACTTTATCAGATGTATTTAGATTTTGCATATTATCATTTATCATCTTTCGAATTAATCTAAATTTCAATCTCAATATATTGGTATACGTAGTTTTTTTAAGAGAGTCTGTCTCTTCTGAAACATGGATATTAAATTTATCTTTCCACTGTTTACTAATTTCATATTTATTAGCTGACAAATCAATAATATCATCTTTCAAAGCAGCAAAATCATCATTCAAAAAATAATTAATATCAATAATTGTATCTTTTTTATACTCTCTCTTAAAGATCTCAATAATTTTTAAATAATTTTTATTTTCAAATTCAACATCTTCAATCTCATTTAGAAAATAATCAATAAAAGATTTTCTATTTAACCCAATAACTTCAAAATCTGTAGTACCATAATTAACTAGCATCCTTACACATTCTCTCTCATAAAAGTTAATAGCAGATGAGATAGTTTTGTTATCTTCTTTCTTTTCCTCTTTAATAAGACTATTTACCGGAGAAAAATTATTGTCTTTACCAATTAACAACTTATTCATTTCGGAGATAAGAGCTTGCTCGTTTATATCTAATAAATTACTAGCCTCCTTTAAAAAAACGGACCTTTTTATTGAATTTGGAATTTTAGAGATTGATCTAACAATATCAAAAATCATTTCTGATTTTTTTACTGGGTCTTCTTTATATTTAGTGTTTAGAAGATTTATTTTGTAGTTAATGAGATTTGTCTCATTTAATTTAACAAATTCAATAAATTCATCTTTACCAACTTTTTTGGAATAACTATCTGGATCTTCACCCTCAGGAAAAGAAACTATTTTCACATTCATATCATTTTCAAGAATTAAATCCATTCCTCTTAAGGAGGCATCAATTCCAGCTTTATCTCCATCAAAAAGTATAGTTATATTTTTAGTATAGCGGGATATTAACTTAATCTGATCATTAGTTAAAGATGTTCCAGAGGAAGAAACTACATTATTTATTTCTATTTGAAATAATGAGATAACATCTGTATAACCTTCAACTAGATAACATGTATCTTCTTTTCTAATATTATTTTTTGATTGATAGAGACCATACAGAACTTTACTTTTTATATAAAGTGAGGTTTCAGGAGAGTTTATATATTTAGGTTGATTTTTTTCATCTTTTATTATTCTCGCACCAAATGCAATTACTTTTCCACTTAAATTGTGAATTGGAAAAATAATCCTATTTCTAAATCTATCATATTTCTTGTTATTATTTTCTAAAATCAATCCTGCATTTATAATTTGATTATCCTCAAATTGATTTTTAGTTAAATGGTTATAAAGTGAATCCCACTTATCAAGACTATAACCTAACTCAAACTTTTCGACCATCTCTTTACTAATATTTCTATGATCAAAATATGAAATAGCAATACTTTTTCCTTCAACAGTATTCAGGTTACCTTTAAAGAAATCTTTTGTATTATTTAAGACAATTAATAAACTTTCTTTTTCATTATTTATAGGATAATTAGATTCGTTCTCATTAATTTCAACTCCATATTTTTCACCTAGATACTTAATAGCTTCGATATAGGTCATACTATCTACTTCCTTTAGAAATTCTATAGCATCACCGCCCTTCCCTGTGCTAAAACACTTGAAAATTTGTTTTGAGGGTGATACAAAAAAAGAAGGAGTCTTTTCGGTAGTGAAGGGACTCAAAGCTTTATAACTAGACCCAGACTTCTTTAAAGAGACAAAATCACCAACAACCTCTACTATATCTAGTCTATCTTTTATTTCTTGAATTACTTTATCTTCAATCATAGATTACAAATATGATCAATTTATTATTTTTTTAATTTTTTAATTAAATATAAATTGCTAAAAATTATAAAATGATTACTGAAGAAGACATACTTAAAAGTTTATCTAATGTATTAGATCCAGATATAAAAAAAGATTTGGTAACATTAAATATGATAAAGAATATTAAAATAGAAGATAAAAGAGTCTCTTTTGAGATTGAACTTACTACACCTGCCTGTCCTTTAAAAGAAAAAATAAAAAATGACTGTCTTCAACAACTAGAAAAAATAAATAAAGAAGTAGTTTACGATATTAACTTTACATCAAATGTAATTCCATTTGATAAAAACAGCATGGTGAAAAATATTAAAAATATTATTGCTGTAACCTCAGGAAAGGGAGGAGTTGGAAAATCAACAATTTCTTCAAACATTGCAGTGGGTTTATCAAAAATGGGAGCAAAAGTAGGTTTAATTGATGCAGATATTTTTGGGCCTTCTATACCAACAATGTTTAATTGTGAGAATGAACAACCCACCTTTAAAAAAGAAGATGGAAAAAATTTAATTATTCCAATAGAACAATATGGAATTAAATTAGTTTCAATGGGACTTCTAGTTCCAAAAGACAAAGCTATCATATGGAGAGGACCGATGGCAAGCTCAGCTATGAAACAGTTAATAATAGATGTTGATTGGGGTGAACTAGATTATCTAATAGTTGATTTACCTCCGGGAACAAGTGACATTCATATAACATTATCACAAAACTTTCCTGTTACAGGGAGTGTAATTGTTACAACACCCCAAAAAGTTTCAACTATTGATGCTGAGAAAGCAGTTGCAATGTTCAATCAGGAGAAGACTAAAGTTTCAATATTGGGAATCATTCAGAATATGTCTCACTTCGTCTCTAATGATGGAGATAAACATTTTATATTTGGAGAAGATGGTGGCAAAGAATTATCTCAAAAGTATGATTTGGAGTTACTTGGAGATATACCAATTGACAAGAATATATCTAAAAGTTCAGATAGTGGATACCCAGTAGTTTTAAAAGAAGATAATTCTTCAAAAGTATTTGAAGAAATATGTCATAATATTGCCAGAAAAATTGCAGTAAATAATTTTAAATAATATTATTTTTACATAATGAGTGGAAAAAGTTTAATTGATAGAGTTGAGTCCGCGATAGATGAGATAAGACCATATCTAATTGCAGATGGTGGAGATATAAAAGTTGTATCAATAGATAATAAAAACATAGTTAATTTAGAATTACTAGGCTCTTGTGAAACTTGCCCAATGTCTCCAATGACATTAAAAGCTGGAGTTGAAGAGGCTATTAAAAAACAAGTTCCTGAAATAAATGGCATTTTTGCTGTTAACGGAACAAATTAATTATTAACTCTTATGAAAAAAAATATAGCCATCATTATGGGAGGCTATTCTTCTGAATATAAAATTTCATTAAAATCTGGTGAGGTAGTATATAAGACTTTATCTAAAGAGGAAGACATAAACCTATATAAGGTTATAATAAAGCAAGATAATTGGTACCACGAAGATAAAGAATTTAACAAGTACGAAATAAAGAAAGATACATTCCAAATCATTAAAGGAGATCAACTAATTGACATTGATTTAGTTTTCAATACTATTCATGGAATTCCAGGAGAAAATGGAGAAATTCAGTCATATTTAGAAGAAATTGGAATTAATCAGACATCATCAGAATCTTATGAATCAAAAATTACATTTGATAAAAATATTTGTAAAAATAAAATTGAGAGAATAGGATACAAAACTCCAAAATCATTAATTATTAATAAAAATGATCAATATGATGTTAAAAAAATACTATCAAAATTAAAACTACCATTATTTATTAAACCAAATGCAGGTGGATCTAGTTTTGGTATTTCAAGAGTTGATAAGAAAGAAAATATAATAAATGCTATAAATTTTTGTTTTAAAGAAGATGATAATGCCTTAATTGAAGAAGAGATAAATGGTAGAGAAATATCTGTAAGTGTAATTAAGTTTAAAAATAAAATTATATCATTACCTCCAACAGAAATAATATCTCACAATAGCTTCTTTGATTATAACGCAAAATATAATGGAGAATCCGATGAAATAACTCCTGCTAATATTACTAAGGAAGAAGAAGAAGAGGTAAGAAAAATTTCATTGGATATTTATAAAAAATTAAATTTAAAAGGATTTTCCAGATGTGATTTTATTTTAAGAGATAAATTATTTTACTTTTTAGAAATTAATACAAATCCTGGATTAACTGAAGAAAGTATTCTTCCTCAACAAGCTAAAGCTGCAGATATCTCTTTAGTAGATTTATTTAGGAGTGTAATTGATAAACATGAATGAATTTAAATATGTTATAAAAAATCTGATGATAATGATTGGAGGAATTTCCTCGATTATTTTCTTCATATTTTATATTTATTTTCCAATTATAACAAATCACGGAGATACAATAACAGTGCCAAATTTGATTGGTATGGAATTAAATGATATTGATCAAGTTCTGTCAGATAGAGATCTAAGGTATGAAATATTAGAAGACTCTTCATATTCCTCAGAATACCCCCCATATACTGTCCTTCAACAAAATCCATCAGAAAATGAAAAGGTGAAAGAAAATAGAAAAATTTATCTCACTCTAAACTCTTCAATTCCACCAAAAATTAAAATGCCAAAAATTATAAATGGATCTGTAAAAAATGCTCAGCTGATTTTGAGAAGCTATGACCTAAAACTTGGTGACATAACTTATGTACCAGATATGGCAAGAAATGCAGTATTAAAAATTTTTATTAATGGAGATTCTATAAGTGAAAATGATTTAATTCTTAAAGGGTCAGTTATAGACATGGAAGTTGGTAATGGTCTTGGAAATCAAGTTTTTGAGGCTCCAGACTTAGTTAATCTTGATTTAGAAGAAGCAAGATTTACAATAATTGGGTCAGGGTTAAGACTTGGGAATATTATATATGAAGACAGTGGGTTTTATTATAATAAAATTTTAGATGAAGAAGGTAATGATATCTATGAAAAATCATATGTTCTTCCAGGCAAAGTTTTTAAACAATCACCTTCAAAGTCTACTAGAGTTAGAATTGGTAGAAGAATAAATTTATATATTGTTTCTAAGCCAGAAGATGAAATCAATTAAAATTTTCTTTTTCATTATTTTTATATTTGGATATAATCCAAGCTATAGTCAAAAGCTAGAATCATTTAAAATATCAAAAATAAATTTATCAAACCATTCTACAGAAAATATAGATTTACCTCTATGGGATGACTTTTCATATTCTAATAAATTAAATAATTTATTTTGGAGTGATGGTAAGAATGTATCTATTAAAGATTACTTTAATATTGACGCTCCTAGCATTAATGTTATTGAATTTGACGGACTTAATAATGATGGATCTCCTTATAGCAACAACTCTGGATACGGGGTTTGCGATGTACTCGTCTCTGATAAAATAAACCTGAGCTCCAAGAGTTTAGGAGATAGTATTTATTTAAGCTTTTTTTGGAATTTTAACATCAATGGTGAGTTTCCTGATTATGAAGATTCTTTAAAAATAGATTTTTTAAATATAAATAATGATTGGATAACAGTATGGGATGCTAATGGTGGTTTATTGAATTTCAAGAATCAGTTTACTTTTGATGATATCCTAGTTGAAAACGATTTTCTTCATCAAAATTTTATGTTTAAAATTTATAATAAAGGAAATTCAGAGGGACCATTTGACAGTTGGTTAATCGATTATGTTTATTTAGATGAAAATAGAAATAAGAATGATTCAATTTTTTTGGATAGAGCTCTTTCATTTCAAGCTAATAAAATATTTAAAGATCATATATCAATCCCTTACAGTCATATCCTAAGTTCAAACTCTTTTACAGACTCTGTATCAATAAAAATAAATAATCTTGATAAAGACATTCAACCTATCAACTATACTCTTAAAAGCTTCTTTAATAATGAGAATAATGGGTATTTAATATATGATAATGAACCAGTAAGTCCAATACTGTCTGGACATGAAGAAAGAATTATAAATACAAAACCTATTGAGGTTTCAAATTTCTTAGCAAATAATGATAGCGCATCAATAGAAATTTTATTTTATATTGAATCAGGAGATTCTTCATATATTAATCAAGATTTAAGGTTAAATGATACTATGAGATTCAATGTGTTTTTTAACAACTCATATTCTTATGATGATGGTTCTGCAGAATTTGCAGCAGGTTTAAATCAAAAAAATTCAGAGCTTGTTCTTAAGCATAGGACATTTACAGAAGATACATTAACTCATATTGAAATATACTTCCCTAACAATTTATATTCCTCATACAGCAGTGATATTGAACTGCTAGTATATAAAAATTTAGATAATGAAAATACAAAAATTGTATCTCAACTATCTTCAGTGAATTTTAATGATAACTTTAATTTATTCGAATTGAATAATCCAATAATTGTTAAGGATTCATTTTACATAGGATTTAGACAATTTGAAAATAGTTTTTTACCTGTAGGGTTAGATAAAAACAGTAGTACATCTGAAAAAATTTATTATAAAGTAGATAATAACTGGTTCCAAAATGATGTGATAAAAGGAAGTTTAATGATAAGACCTGTTTTTAGTAAGACTGACTATGTGTTGACTGATTTGAAAAATGAAAAGCTTAAAAAATCAATTTCAATATTCCCTAACCCTAGTAGAGGAATATTCAACTTATCTGAAAAAGTAGAAAATGTTATTATTTACAGTATAGATGGGAAAATTATAAAAAGTATTAATAATACTAATAGTATTAATTTAAAAGAATATAAAAGTGGATATTATCTAATTCAAATTTTCGATAAAAACAGAATTGAAAGACATAAATTAATTAAGTATTAAATCAGATAGAAAAGACTTTAATTGAAGAGTGTTCTTTACGTGGTAAGTACGCATACCCATTTTCTTACATTCAATCAAATTATCTCTCATATCATCAAAAAACATAATTTCACTTGCTAAATATTTAGAGTTATCTACTACTTTCTCGTAAATTTCTTTGTCAGGTTTTCTACATTTAAGTAGAAAAGAATAAAATACATCATCAAATAATTTATCAAATGTCTTTCCGTGTAAATCGATACATAGTTTGTCAAAAAAGTTTCTATGAATTGAATTTGTATTACTTAAAATCATTATCGAATATTTTCTTCTTAGTTTTAGAATAAGTTCAAGAATATCTGAATGAATTTTAACAATTACTAAATTCCATATTTCATCAATCTTTTCATCATCTATTTTCATTTCTCCAGCTCTTCTCAATCCATCCCTAAATGATTGGTCGGAAACTTCTCCTTTTTCGTACGCATTAAAAAGTTTTGATAAATCAGAGTTAAAAGATTCATACCTATAATCTAATTCTTTAAAATCATTAAATGTCTTTGAAGATATTTTTTTAAATTCAGATATAGCTTTATTAGGATCAATATCAATAACTACTCCACCTAAATCAAACAAAAGTACTTTTATATCAT
>Ga0315315_10000266_pt1 | contig 41146 bp, 40 predicted proteins | sample M140m3416metaG_FD_203699 | JGI IMG/M metagenome (GOLD analysis project Ga0315315, IMG submission 203699) | Ammonia-oxidizing marine archaeal communities from Monterey Bay, California, United States - M1 40m 3416 | ecosystem: Environmental > Aquatic > Marine > Intertidal zone | place: USA...
CCTGAACCGCAACCTGAACCGCAACCTGAACCGCAACCTGAACCGCAACCTGAACCGCAACCTGAACCGCAACCTGAACCGCAACCTGAACCGCAACCTGAACCGGGGTCCATTGATGAAATAATTGTAAGCGTAGATGCAAATAATACGAAAGAAACACAAACCGAAGAACATGTTGTTATAGAAATAACCGAAGATGAAGGTAATAGTGACGAATCATCTCAAGATGATTTGTTTAAAGAAGAAAAAGAAATAAAAGATTTTTTAGATAAAATAGAATAAATTATTTACCACAGTTTCTATAAATTAAAAATAAACCAATTATAATTGCAAGTAAAAGGAATAGTATGTATTTTTTATATTCTTCATTAGTTAATAATAATGAATTATCCTCCTGGCAATTACATTTACCCATTATATTATAATATAAAGCATATAAAATTTTAAGCAACCATATCCGCTTTTATTGTCCCATGATGATTATAATTAATAATATTAAAATCATCTTCATTTAAATCATCTATATTTTTAAATGTCCTTTTAATTTCTAGTTTTGGAAATTTATATGAAGGTCTTTGAATTTGTTTTATAATTGCTTCTTTATGGTTATTATATATGTGTGCGTCACCGATATCATGTATAAAATATCTTGGTGTATAACCGGTAATATTACCTATAATATGTAAAAGGAACGCGTAAGATGCTATATTAAAAGGGACACCAAGAAACATATCTCCTGACCTCTGTGTTAACTTAGCATCAATACATCCTTCTTTAGTATCAACACTGAATTGAACCATTACATGACAAGGTGGTAGTGCCATTTTTTCTAGATCTTTTGCATTCCATGAATTCATAATAATCCTCCTACTACCAGGATCATTTTTAATTAAATCAATGATACTATTTAATTGATCAACACCTTCCCCCGTATAATCGTGTCCAATCCCCTTATATTCTGCTCCAAAATGTCTCCATTGAAAACCATAAATTGGACCTAACTCTCCTTCCTGATAATGACCTAAACCACGGGTTTCTAAATATGATTTCTTTGAATTACCGTCCCATATCTTTACATTCTTTTCGTTTAAAACTTTATTATCTGTTGATCCACTTATGAACCATAATAATTCCCTTAGTACAGTCTTCCACGGAACCCTCTTTGTAGTCAAGAGTGGGAAACCTTCCCTTAAATCAAATCTCATCTGTGGAGGAGAGAATATAGATATAACCCTTGAATTTCTAGAATCTTTATATACACCTTTCTCATAAATATCCTTTAATAATTTAAGGTATTCTAATTCTTGAAAGTTTATTCCTTCTTTATTTTGATAAGTATTTATCCTATAATAACATTTTTCTTTTTTAGACCCCTTATGACCCAGACTAATATTAATATCTGCATTGCTTTCTTTTGAATATATTTTCATATATTTTTTATCATCTATTACACGATTAAAATATGTTATCTTATTTCTATCATTTGCATATTCATGAATAGAAATACTAACATCTACTATAGTTTCGTATATTATATTAATAGGGAAATTATCATATACATAGTAATATAAATGTGACCCCCCTATAATAAATATGTCTTTAATATCACTATATACCTCTCTACCTTTAAAATCTATTTTATTCTCGGTGAGTGCACTATAAAAATTATCAAAGGTCTTATACACCATTATATCTAAGTCTTCACCATTTTTTTCTATATTTTCATTTAGAATTTCATAATGATTATTTGAAATAACAATATTAAGGCGGTCACTTAATAAATTAATCGGACCCTTACCTGGTAAGGATTTAAAAGTATTATAACCCATAACTACTATTTTGTTTAATGTCTTTCCTTTAAAATGTGCGAAATCTTCCGTTATACCAGTAAATAAGTCATTATTTATACCAATAATACCTTGAATACTCCTATTGAAGATTAAGTTTAGATTATACTCGCTATCCATTTTTATTATATATAAATATAGAATAAATCTTAAATAACTTATTCTTCTTTATTATCATCGCATCCACTTATAATTTCCTTTTCATCATCACTTTCTTCCGATGAGGAATAATAGATTCCATTTAATTTATCATGAAACCTTCTATAATCTTTAAGGTATTTGACAAATCCAAAACAAGGGGGATTCTCAATAATATAATTCACATAATCCTTTATTAAACAGAACTTAAAATAGTAATTGTAAAAAGGGCTTCCATAATAATATGATTCCTTTAAAATTTCATGTTTGGTATCTATATCGTCCATGATTTTATATAATTCTGTTTCCCCCTCCATAAGAGAATTTAATTTAGTATTATCGTAAATGTTTTGGATGCATTCATCAATATCATTTATTAATGTATCTTTTTCCACAAACCCTATATTATTCATATCAGATAGGGATTGATGAAATGTAAAAAATAAACCATTTTCAAGATTATTTATATTATCAACTTCAATAAATTCTTCTTGAATTGAAATATCCCTTGATGAAGTTGAAGATAATATTGATTCAACCCCTAGATTTTTAATTATTTTAAGGTTTTCCCTTGATTTGTCAGATAAAGTAGTCATATTTATAAATATGATTACATTATTTTTTAAATAATTTATGGTATAATTAAAAATATTAATAGTTACACTCCTTAATTAGTGGATTTATTTCTTGAAGAGGTTGACAACGGGTCCCATTAGGTACTTAACGGATAAGTATAATAGGAGACCGAAGACGACCGAGTGGAATAATACTAGTTTCATTCCTTCTAATTCCATGTTGACACCAACAACACCGAGAACCTTCTTTACAAGACCCTTGACGAAGTCAAAAAGGGCAGGCGAGGCAACGATGTAGAAAAGGATGGCCCCTACGAGGGAGATTTGGACTAGTTTTTCATTAAGGAGAGCAGCGGCTTGATCAAGGACTTTGGACATTTTATACTTTATATTTAGATAAAAATTTTAATTTTTTCCTTTAATTAAATAATCCCTATTAAAATATAAATTATCAAAAAGGATATATCCATTTTGTTTTAAAATTCCATCCATTTGTTCAACATTTTTTTGAGTTTCTAAAAGAATAATATCAAAATTAATTTTTGAGAATATACTCCATACCGGGTATTTAGTATTTATAATGCATATATCAATATTTTCTAATTTAAGGTCCTTTATAGACTTAATAATAACCTTTTCTTTTACCTTTTTAGCAGCATCATTTATATTAAATATATTCCAATTATCTTTCTTAATAATTTCTATTATTTCAGAATTAATACCCACAACATTTATGGGAGTAGAATCAAATACATTATAGAGTGTTTCACTTGTAGGGTGTTCTGATATTTCTAAAGAATGAACGATATCAGGTATTTCTATAGACATATTTTCTAACTCTATTTTTACTGGGTTATATGCATTCATATTGTGAATACTTAATAATTTGATAGAATCATAAAAGTTATCCATAACTCTTTCTAAACCTTTACCATAACAAAAAGAAGATCCTTCACTATTAATATCTTCCCACTTAAATCCACCCTTTTCCCAGAAACCACGTGTATGGAATAATGTAGATTCATAACCCCCTGCTTTTTCTGTATTTACCCTATATAATCCACGACCATAAATATCGTATGCTAACATCTTATTACAGTATGTGCACTCTAAGTTCTTTTCATTTAAAAACTTTAATTTTCTCTTTATAGTATTCGCTCCATAAATAGTATCAAAATCTAAATGCAAAATATAATCATTTGAACTTAAACCAACAGCATAATCCCTCATAAACCCATAGGGTAGTCTTTTAGTCTTTTCAAAATATGTCCATATAATTTTATCTTCATCATGTTTAAAATTTATTTTATCCAAATAATCAACGCTACTTAACCTTATATATAATATATTATCATCTATAGGTATTAAATCAGAATGGTCTTCTAATGAAGTATCAATTATAATCCATTCTAAATTTTCTTTAGGGTAATCAAGAATATTCCATGTATATTCAAAGGTTTTACAAAAATTACTCCAATTATGAAGTATTGTTATAAGAGAAACACTCGGTATTTTTTCCATAATATAAAGATAATTATTAATTAAATTTTAAATATTAAACTAACTTAATGCTTTTATAGGGAAAACACAAACTGTTTTATAAACATTATCTAAACCATTTGTTTCGTATCCCTCCATACCACCGCAATCTTCATTATAACTTAAACCTTCTGTTTCCTTATTTCCATTACACATAGTATTTGTTGAATCACTTTTCTTTTTCCAAATACATTTTGAATATTGTAATTTACACTTATTATTATTCCATCCATTTTTATTTGGTCCTCTTTCCCATTCAAACCCCAAAGTATTAGATGCTTCCTGACATTCCTCAATACTGGAAGGTTCATATCCACCATAATCTTGACATCTAATTTTATTCCCTTCAACAAAAAAGTAGTCCTTGATGAACTTTATTTTTAAATAACCATCTCCATCATTATAATCAAGTGTTAAAGAATCTTCTCTTTTAAAACCACCTTCATAAAAAAAAGATCCTCCACCACCACCACCCATAGTATTAGATTGTGCATAACCATACCTTTTACTACCTCCACCCGAATATCCACCGCCACCACCTCCAGCATGAGAAAACATAATACCACCTCCTCCAAAACCACTTTCAGTCTCAAAGTAGTTTTTCATCCCAACCATATTCCCACCATTATTTATATATTTCCATCCTTTTGCCTTACGGGATAAGTTAATAGGGTCTCCTCCGCGACCACCATTTTTTCCAGAGTTATCAATAACATTATTTGGACTAGGAGTATCGCTTAGTTTCGTTACTAAAGGTCCCATAGAACCATCTTCTGATAATGACCCATCTCCACCATAACCACTAATATTATGACCAAAAATACCCTGACCACCACCCCCTCCAGCAACAATAAGTGGTTCCCCCGAAATATCTTTATCTTTCCACATAAATGTCCCACCGCCTCCTGCAGCACCACCATTCCATGGATCTGCATATGTAGAAGTAGGGGTTGTCCCCTGTTGTCCAATTATAATATTATACGTATCACCCTTTTTTAAATAAAATATTCCTTTAATTATAGCCCCCTTTCCGGAATTTAGACCAATACCATTTTCTTCTGCATCTTTAATTGTTCCACCCGAAGCCCCCGCAACTTTAATAATATATGATCCTGTTTTAGGAACTATCCAATGATGTATACCATTTTCTTCATCATAATCATATATTGATGGGTCCTCAAACCATGATCTAGAATGAATATATCTACAATCTTCTTTATTAGGTGGTGTTTTTCCAACTTTCCCACACGTTGTTATTTCATATTCATATTTATTATTATCTATAGGGAATATTAATTCCTCTTCCTCTTCTTCTTCTTCTTCTTCCTCTTCTTCTAAAGGGGGGTCAACCTCTACTTCTGCAGATGCTTCTAATATAGTTTTCTCTATAATACTTTGACTATTCTTTAGATTATCTTCTAATTTATTAAGTTCATCTCTTAAATTACCATTTTCTTCTCTTAAAATTTCATTTTCTCTTTCTTTTGCTTCTATATCAGGGGATTTCTCAAATTCAAGAAGGACTTCCATATCACTATTACCTTCAATTAACTCATCACTTAATATATGATGGAATGTCATAGCAATTATAATCGCTAAAACGATACACCAAAAAGAAACATCTTTAATTTCCATGTATATTTATTATATATAAAATAAAACAAATCCAATTTACTAATTATATTAATAGGTAAGAGCACCGGGTAATCCTTGACTAAATCCTTCAGGGACATCGGGGGTAAATCCTTCTTCAACCCCTTCAACTCCTTCAACTCCTTCAACTCCTTCAACTCCTTCAACTCCTTCAACTCCTTCAACTCCTTCAACTCCTTCAACTTCTTCAACTTCTTCAACTCCTTCAACTCCTTTTTCTTCAGAATCAATTTTCTTTTCTAGTTCTATTTCTAAACACAACTGCCCATCTTTACAATCATTGTTTGTTTGACCTTCCAATATTTCCGCATTGCTTAATACATGGTGGACTACCATCCAAATAACGATAATTAAAACTATACACCAAAAAGATATATCCTTAAAGAATTTCATATATTTATAATAAATATAAATATTTAAAAATCAAAATGTTAATCATAATGATATATTAAAAAACAATTATAATGTATGGTTCCATATAGAATTAAATTAATTGCATGGATCGTTTGGCCAGGGGTCCCCGTCCCCATTAGCGGTAGCACCCGCTATCCCAGCTGGTCCTGCCTTTGTACATACGCCCTGGGAATAACATTCCGGACTTCCGCCTTCCCTTAATTCACATCTATTGTGTTCTTCTGGACAATCGGCGTTTTCTAAACATCTATGGTGGGTAGTACTTGATCTGTCAACTATTTCTGTGGCAGAAGAACAAGCGGATACAGTAGATCCCCCAGAGGCACGAAGTTTAACAATTTCCTCTTCAACATTGCATGGTATGGGACAGTCTGTCCAACTGGTTTTAGGGTCTTCGCCATTAGATATCATTGTACTTGCAAGAGTCCCCATCCCACATTTAAATTCTCTACAATTAGGACCATAATTCTGAGTTACACCAGTCGGGCGGGTTACTGAAAGACCACAACAATCATTACAAGAAGAAGTTTCACATATCCCTTGAGATGATTCATAACGCTCTTGGGCACCGGGATTTGATTCTGGATCGGCGGGAGCGGGATAGTATGGTCTACTTACAACATTATTACAAAGTCCTTGATATGCCGTGTGTAAGCAAGCCCCTTCATTACAAGGGCGAGTTTCAACGCTCCCATCCTCAATATCCCCTTCCTCTTCACCTATAACCGTATAAGTTCTTTCTTGTGTTCCGCCACCACATTCAGAGCTACATTCACTCCATTCGCTCCATGCACTAGCAACCCTTTCCGCCTCTGTAGCTTCAGCAGCAACCCTTTCCGCCTCTAACCTCGCAGCTTCAGCAGCAACCCTTTCCGCCTCTAACCTCGCAGCTTCAGCAGCAACCCTTTCCTCTTCTGTAGCTCCGGGGGAGGGAGGTAATGTTTCTGGATTTTCGTTTAAGGATACCTCTTCCTCTGAACTAGAGGGGGTTCTCTTAGAAAGTGTCTGTTTGACTACATCGGGTGGTCCCTTCAGACTTATCCGTATGTTTGAAACATCACCCATATCAATACTACCTTTATTTTGCTGCCCTTCTATCAAAGGTTTATCACTTAATATATGGTGGACAACCATAAGAACTATTAAAAATACTACTATACACCAAAAAGATATATCCTTAAAGAATTTCATATATTTATAATAAATATTATAAAATTATAAAATAAGAGGAAATAGTCCACATTTAATTATTTGTACAACACTGTGCCATTGGCCTTTTCATTTCCCGTGCCCACCTTTGTTGATTCGTCCTTCCATCACCGGTATTTCCAGTCCAACTCTTAACACGAAGGTCATCAACATCATTCCCGTTGCTACTATCACTTACATAATTACTCATACTATCAACATTATCCTGAAAGGGAATTCCACCAGTGGGGGACCATCCGCTTTTCAACCATGGGCAGTAAGAGGATAATTCGGGGTCCTCGCAAGTGCCATCGTCCACCGTCACTCCATATGCGTCCAGTGCGGCTCGCCCACGACTTTGTAGAGCTCTAGCAGCATATGAATGCGCCTTGTAATATGTACCATTATAATCTGCTTCATAACCACATGTTTCACTAGCAGAAGTCCCTAGTTCTCCTATACACCAGATTTCACCATCGCCAGCATTATCGTGACCACCTTGCCTTCCCGTGATTGCACATTTAGAAGTTTCAGGAACGCGACCACCACATGTAAGGTCCCCCCTAGTCACACAATTGTGGTTCCTGCTACATGTATCATGGGGTCTCCCACTACTATTCCATCTCACCAAATTTTTGGAGGTGCCACCGCACTCGGCGCATACCAGGCACCCACTGGGTATACCGTCGGCGGCAAAGGTGCCCCCCCAACGATATGGTGGACCATCGCGAGGAGGAGGCTGCGGATTACTTGATTCCGCCCATTGTTGACATTCGGTCTGAGTTAATTTTAAATCGGGAACTCCACCTTCACTGATTATAATTTCTTCACCACCTGAAGGTGCATCAACAGTATCAGGTGCATCAGGTGCATCAACAGTATCAGGTGCATCAGGTGCATCAACAGTATCAGGTTCATCAGGCGCATCAACAGTATCAGGTGCATCAGGTGCATCAGGCGCATCAACAGTGTCAGGCGCATCAGGTTCATCAGGTGCATCAGGTGCATCAGGTTCATCAGGTGCATCTAGAGGAATCCCCAAACCTTGGTTAATAGCATCATATGCTGTTATATCAGAACCATTTTCGGTAGACCATTGATCAATCAACCTACCAGGGTCTTCTAATACTTTTGGCGTTTGATCTGAACAAGCATAATCGGATGGCTGCTGCAGACCCACCGTCCCATTCGTCTTTACAGTATAATTTGAACAGTATGGTTCATCTAGACCTCCACCCGTTGATCTCTGACGGTTCTCTAAAGTATAGAAACCTGCTGGTGCAGGACCACGGTCCCCCCAGTATGAAGCATCCCATCCTGTATCTCCCATCAATGTCAATGGTTTATAATAATAGTATTCTTCACATGGAGGGGGGTCACCTCTCTCCCTGAACTCATCTACATATCCACTACCTTCAATCTGTTCTATCATTTTTTCGCTCCAATCCACATTTGACCCTCTATGTCTTATTGTGTCGGCGATACCCAAGAATGTTTTTTGAGAACAATCATTACCATTACCCGGTGCCGCTTCAGCAGCAATGTATTCAGCATGTTCTATCTCATTAATACTAGGGAAAGAGGAAGCAACTCTTTCCTCTTCCGCAGCAATTCTTTCCGCCTCTAACTCAGCAGCTTCCGCAGCAATTCTTTCCGCCTCTAACTCAGCAGCTTCAGCAGCAACTCTTTCCTCTTCCGATACCGTCTCTTCCGCATCTCTTCCCTCTTCCACAGCTTCAATAGGGACTGTTTCTGCAGAAAGTGCCTGCCTTACTACACCAGGTGGACCCTTCAGACTTATCCGTATGTTTGAAACATCACCCATATCAACATTACCTTTATTTTGCTGTCCTTCTATCAAAGGTTTATCATTTAATATATGATGGATAACCATAAGAACTATTAAAAATACTACGATACACCAAAAAGATGTGTTTTTACTAAACATAATGTATATATATTATACAAATTATTTTATTTTATTATGACCTGATTCTTTTAAAAATCTAGGGTCAATTGTCTCAGGGCAATTTAGTATTTTTTCTCTTAAATAACATACGAATGTTAATCTTGTATATTTTTTATCTAGACCAACTGTCCCTACTTCTGGATTATCATTAAATACTTTATCTAACTTAGAATTCATTTGTTTATCTTCTTCCGTTTCTATAATTGCAGTATTTGAATGCCATTGATGGACATCCATTGCCAAGAAATCCCCCGAACGAACATCAACACCCACACCAAATTGTGGAAACACTGTGTATCCTCCATGGTAACTCCCCCTTTCTATAACAGTCAAATTTCCAAATCCCCCCGAAAAATCACCTGCATCTTTATGTAGTGCCGTGCGGAAGTTACGATTAATTGTAATTGTTGAAAATGATGTATTAGGGATTTTTAGATGTGCTTTTTCATTCGCTCTTTCTAATTGTTTTTGATGTGATTCTGGAATTAATTTCTCAAACATACTATCTATTTTTTGTATGAATGGTAATCCCTCAGTATACTTCTTATAATTAGTCCTTGTAAAATGTGTTAGACGACATGGTAATTCTGCGAAATTTTTAGATGATTCGTAGAATCCTATAGGGTTAGAGGCGACTTGATTATTAACTTTCATTTTTGAAATGCCATTTTTCTTTTTAATTATTAAATATATTAGACTTTCTTTATTATTATATTCGTCTTCTTTGTATTTTATATCAGAAGAACTTACCATATTCTGTAGTTCTTCTATTTCTAGTTTATCTAGTTCCTCCTTCATTTTATTTCCATCGGGTGTTAAATAACCAGTTGACCATTTCCCAGTATTTACTATATTTCTCTTTTTCCAATAGACTCCTTCTTTATCAATTGGACCGGCGGAAGCCCCCCTCCCACGACTTGGTTTTGCTAAATCTTTGTAGGATTGCCACCCCGTCCTTAATAAACTTTGAGATATGCAATTTTTTCTAAATTTAAGAAGGAGTTTTTCTTTTCCATTATCATCCATATAATAAACATCGCAATTATAATTTATAACTGGTAACTTCATATGTGATTCATCAATCCATTTCCCTTCAAGATTATTAACTTCTTGATCCGTTAAATATTTTTGAACGGTTATTTTCCTTGGTCTAGGCATATATCTTAAAGAAAGAAAAAAAAAGGAAATAAAAACGAGTTATTTTTTATAAATATAGAATAATACAAGACAAAGGATTATAATTAAAATAGGTATTAATAATTTTGTTTTACTATTATTAGAGTACATATCACTATACTTTTTAATAAATTCATCATAAGAAAACTCTTCTATACCATTCTTAACATTTACGATATTATGTATTTTGTGCAACCACCGTGTTAAAGTTTCTTTAGATTCTAGTTGTATTGGATATTTCTTTATATTTTGTTTATAATGACTCTTACAAACCTCACATGGAATAACATGACTTAAATTTTCAAAAAAATTCTTATAATTTTCTTTATCAAATTTGGTGGGTTCATCGGGGTAATTTAATGTTATAGTATGTAAAAATATCCAGGCATGACTTCCCCAAACTTTAGGTTCCATATTAATAATACTAAATATTATTTAAACAAAAATAATTATTAATTAATATGGATAGAAAGAAAGACTATTGTAATAATTGTGGTAATTTCGGACATACATATAGTAATTGTAGGCATCCTATATTAAGTTATGGTGTAATACTTTATAATTATAATAAAGAGGGTGTCCCATCTATAGTATTAGTAGAGAGAAAGGATTCTTTATCTTATATAGAATTTATGAGAGGTAAATACAAGTCAATATATGATTTAGATTATATTAAATTGCTTTTTAGTCGTTTTTCAAAAAAAGAATTAAATGATATAAATAAGTATGATTTTGATATCTTATGGAAAAATTTATGGATCCATACTGAAACTATTAACCCAAGAATAAAAAGGGAATATAAAAAAAGTAAGATTGAATTTAATAAACTTAAACAAGGTTATAACAAAGACGGAATACAAGTAGATATAGACTATCTCGTTAAATTTAATAATAGTTCACCTTATACATTTAATGAATGGGAAATTCCAAAGGGGAGGCGTAAAATGCATGAAAATAACCGTGCATGTGCTATTCGTGAATTTTATGAAGAAACAAATGTTAACGAATCTTCTTATAAATTATATAGAAATATTATACCTATTGTTGAGGAGTATATAGGTATCAATAATGTAAGGTATAAACATGTTTATTATATAGGTAATATCACTAATAAATGCGAATTAGTAATAAATAAAGAAAATAAAGACCAGTATACTGAAATAAAAGATATAAGGTGGTGTTCAGAAGAAGAATGTTTAGAAAATATAAGAGATTATGACGATCATAAAAGGAATATCATAATCAATTTTTTTGAGTACCTTAGAAATCACAAAAGTGTAGTTACATTAGAATAATATTTTTATATTTATATTTAATAATGAGTAACGATAAACAACTATATGAAAAATACGAAGAGTATCGTCGTGAAAGTGATATTGGTAAACAACGTATCCTTAAAGAACTAGACGATATTAAAATCATCAATGATGGTTTTGATTATGATTTTTACCCTGGGAATAATGACAAAGACTTTATTTATAATATTAGTCGGCGTTTAGAATTTTTCCATTTAAAATCATTATTTAACATTACAGAACTATCTAAAAAATGTCCCACAAATATTGTTAAAACAGATGATCCTTTTAATTTTGAATTAACAAATAATCAACAATTCCTTAAAAATTTTATGAACCGAAAGACCCCATATAAAGGTTTAGTTATTTTTCACGGTGTTGGTGTTGGAAAGACATGTTCTGCATTAAACATAAGTAGGTCTTATAGAGATGTATTTTACAAAGAAAATAAAAAAATAATATGTTTAGTTCCAAAGAATATAAGAGGTGGATGGGAAAATACTATATATGATCCATCCAAGGGTAAGGAGCAATGTTCTGGTGATAGTTTTGAAGATGTAATCGTAAAAGATAAACGTGGTAATATTGGGAAAAGGGATGTAAAGAATTTAATAAGGGAACATTATGATTTTTATGGTTATTTAGCATTTGCAAATAGTGTTGAAAAACTTATCAAAAACGAGATCGGTAATAGGGAACTAAGTCCTATTGAAAAAGATAAAATAGAACGTAATGTCATAGATAAACATTTTTCCTACCGTGTTTTAATTATAGACGAGATACACAATCTAAGGGAAGAAAATGAAATGAAAGGTAAAGATGCGAAATTTAGAAAAGGCGATGAAGTTTTTAATCAAGAAACGGGTCGTATTGTAGTTATAGTTAAGAAAGTTGACCAAGATACATTCATAATTCGTGATAAAGATGGAGTTGAAGGAAGTGTAAGTAGGGATATTTTAAACCACATTCAAGTAGATAGAAAATCAAAAGAAATAATTGAAAAAGTTATTCGTTATAGTCGTGGAATGCGCCTTATATTATTATCGGCGACCCCTATGTTTAACAGATCTTCGGAAATAATATGGTTGTTAAATTTACTCTTAAAAAACGATAACAGACCTACAATTAAAAAAGAAGAAGTATTTGATGGAGATAAAATAACACCAAAGGGGGGTGAAATATTAAAAGATAAATCAACTGGATATTTTTCCTACTTGAGGGGTGAAAATCCTATATCATTCCCTATCCGTTTTTACCCAGATATTAATAGTGATAAAAGGTGTATAGGGGGTGATTATAATAAAAAAGTAAATTATTTACAATATCCATCACTTTCCCTTTTTAATAAACAAAGAATAGATAATAATAAAGATGGATTTAAATTTATGAAGATGTATGGTTCCCTTATGGAGAGTTATCAAAAGAAGTTATATGGAGAATTTATAATTAATATAAGTGAACAGAGTGTAAAAGATACTATTAATCTATCTAATCGCAATATAGGGACTCAATTATCAAACATAGTTTATTACACGGGGGAAGATAGTTATGATTTTAAAGATAATTTTGGTCAACGGGGGTTTGAAAAAATATTTAATTCAAAGGTGAGTCGCAAGTCCCGTAAGTGCAGTTATAAAGATGAGGGAAACATGATATTATCACCTGATAATATTAAGTCATATTCCACAAAAATCCATACAATATTGGATAATATGTTAAAAAATACTTCAGAAGGTATCATATTTATTTATTCCGATTATATCTTTTCTGGTATCCTTCCTATGGCAATTGCACTGGAACATATTGGATTTGAAAAATATAATGGAGAGAATATATTGGAAACATCTGAAAGAATAAAACCAATTGGATATAATCTAAAACCATTAACAAAAGAAAATAATAAGAAGGCAAAATATATCGTATTAACTGGTGATAAAAGTTTATCTCCAAATAATGAAAAGGAGAGAAAAGATTCCCTTAATTATAACAACATTAATGGTGAAAATATTAAAGTTATTTTGGGAAATAGTGTAACCAGTGAGGGTATGGATTTTAAGAATATCAGAGAAATCCATGTCCTTGATCCATGGTATCATTTATACAAAATAGAACAAATAATTGGTAGAGGTATAAGATACTGTTCCCATAGTTACCACCCCAAAGAAAAACAAAATGTGACAGTATATTTACATACATCTTTAGTAGATTACGAACAAGAATCTATAGATACAAACACATATCGTATCGCGGAAAAGAAGGCATCTGAAATAGGGGAGATTGAAAAATTATTAAAAGAAAATGCAATAGATTCTTACCTTAATAAAGATATCAATTATATAAATGGATTGGAAAAGGTTAATATGAGAACTACATGGGGTAAACCAGTTAAGGTGGATATTAATGATAAAAAACACACAAAAATATGTTCATTTTCAGATGATTGTAAAATTAATATTAACACTGATGATAAAAAATATAATAGTTTAGAAAATCCGGATAACATTATAGACGATACATTCTCATCTGTAGATATTTCTGAGAGTATAAAAGGGGTATATTATATAGTTAAAGAACTTTTTGAATTATTTGAAATATATACCATTGATGAATTAAGGAATAGAATCAAAGAAGTGATTGATACAGATGACCGTATAATTGACCATGCATTGGATGAAATATGTGATGATAAAAAATTAGTATGGAACAAAAATGATACCCCGGGGTATATTATAAATAAAAATGATATATTCTTATTTCAACCCAAAAAGATTAACGATGAATTAGTTCCATTTTCATATAGATCTTATAAAGAAGATGATCATGATGAAGGTTATGGAAATTTATTTTCAAGTATAAAAGTAAGTTTTAAAGATAGTTTCCATTGCGAATCCTCATACAATGAAGTATATCAAAATATTAAAAATATATATGAAAACAATATTGACAGTGATCTAGAAATATATGGTAATATTATTAGTGGATTAAATGTCAAACATATTAAAGATCATTATATTGATAGTTTAACATATGATGACAAATTAGTATTGTTAAAGGAAATCCTCTGTGGTTTTATTTCTTCTGGTGAAAAGAAAATACAGGATGAATATGATAAAGAAATCTTATATTTCTTTAGAAATAATTTAATATATTTAGATGATGACCAATACTATGGTTTTGAAAAAAGAGGAAAAGTTGTAGGGTTTTTCTTATGTAACCCTGAAAAATATAATAAAATGCAAGATGTTTTTAATAATTTTGACTACTATGAATACGATGGTGAATGGAAATATCTTGATGAAGTTGGTATAGGTATGTTAAAGAATAACATATTACGAAATAAAAAACTAACTAATATATTTAAAACAGGGAAGGTATGGGGATATTCATTTAAAGAGGACAAAAAGAAACACGTATTTAAGGTTGTTGATGAAAAATACGGTAATCCTTACGGACCAGGACATGAACCCGGTAAGGTTATTGGTGATAAAGGTTTCCCTATGCTCACACTCCTACAAGAATTTATGAATAATTTCAATAAAAATAATAATAACTATATTGACCTTATGGAAAATACGTTAATAGATGTGTTAACTAAGGCAAAATGGAAAAAAATTAAGAAAGGATTGGATATATTAAAAGAAGAAAATGATGATCAAGGTATAGTTAAATATTTATATAAAGAATTAAGGTCTATCGGAAAACAGAAAATAATTACAAAAGATTTCATTACGAAAATGTATGAATTTTCTTCAAGAAAGGCATTAGTATTTATTAATTATGATACATTTTTATTTAAATTCGTAAACCCTCTTTAAAATTTGAATTATTTAAAAAAAACATTATATATATAATATTAAATGGCTCCAACCTACATTAGTGAACAACTACTCACTACAAATCTATTTGTAAATGCAAGTCAAGTTAATAAAAATATAGATACTGTTATTAAGGAAAATTTAAAAGAACAACTAGAGGGTTTGTGTTATGAAGATGGTTACATCGTAAAGGATTCTGTTAAAATAATCAATAAAAGTATGGGTAAAATAGTTGTAAATGACAATGTAAGTTCTGTTTCATATTCTATTCGTTATAAGGCAAAAATTATTTCACCCTCAGATGGAGATGTTATAGAATCATATGTAGCAAATACTAATAAAATGGGTATAGTTGCATACATTAAGTTATCAGAGGGGGATTCATCTGATGAAAGTCCTATAGTAATAATGGTCCCCAAAGAATATTTTGATATGAGCATATATAATTTTGAAGACATCAATGTAGGACAGAAACTTAATGTTGTTGTTGTTGGTACTAGAATTAAATATAGGTCTGAAAAAATTCAAATAATTGCAAAACTTAATGAATAAGTGAGTTATATATCTTATATATAAATATCACAAATATTAATATAAATATTTTTTTATGGAATTAGATAATAATTTAGACTGTGAGGTAAAGAAAAAATATATTTGTGATAATATTCACAAAATTAAAAATCATAGGAATTATTTAGATATTGTTAAATTCCATGACTGCCCCCATACAAATAATTTAAATGGTATTTTTGTAAACCTTAACACTATCACTGATGATGTTATTGATAAATTTTATTATAAACTTAAAAACGAAATAGAAGATGATGCTTTTAATGTAACTGTTATGGAAAAACAAATAATTGAAGAAGAAATAGAAGAATTATTAAAAGAAAATAAGCATGTTCTTGTTAGAGAAGAATATGATATTATAAAAATGGATGAATTTTCCGAAGAACAACAATATATCATTAATTTATCTAAAAAATATAAAATTTGATTAATATTTAAAATATCACCATATATATTAACTATACTATGGACTTGATTAGAGATTATAAACATGTCAACAATGAATACACTAAAAAAATAAAAATCACAAAATTTACAGAAGGTGAAAGCACTACTGTAGAAAAAGTAGGTGTTAAAGATATTTGTGAAGTTATTATTTCACAAAATGACCAGGAATATAATACTATGCAGAAGCAGCAACGGGGTAATTATATCGTTAAAAAGAAATTAGAAATCGCAGATAATGTTACAAAGAGTGAAAAGTTTAATAAATCATTCACTCCAAAGGTTATTCAAACAGGACTGCAAAATGAAAACTACCTCTCATCAGTTCTATATATGAACGAACTTTATAAAGTGAATACCACAGTATTCAATAGCATTACTAATAAATTCTATAAAACAAGTTATATGGATTACCCTATGCTTTTCTGTGAATATAAGAATAATACATGGCACTATCTTGAAGATGCAGACATCAATCAAGATACTAAATTCCATCAAATTAGTGAACTTTCCGATATAATTACACAAGATACAAATATGATGATTTTTAAATCTTCAATGTTACCAATATCTAAGTATAAGGTAAAGGATCTTGAAGAGATGTGTGTGAAACTTAATCTAGAAACATCTACCAATGGTAAAAAGAAACTTAAAAAAGAATTATATGATCTATTATCCCTTCACTGCTTCAAGACATCGTAAGATTTAACCTTTATTTCTATATCCACTTTTAATTTTATTTTTTTTAAATTTGAATAAATGTTTATTTAAAAAAAAAAATACTCACTATTATAATAATGAAATTGTTTGATAAAAACATAGCAGAAGTTTTAGAATATCTAAGACTCCCAGTTATTAATAATGAAAATGAATTGGAACTTATATTTGGTTCCACGCCATATAAGAATCCAATAAATAAAGGCGTATTCGTCAGAATTCTTGATGAATGTAGGAATAATTATAAAAAACATTCAGAGACAATTGATTTGGATATAACAACAGAATTCCGTGGAAAACCTGGTAATGTAAGGGCGACTATTCATGGAATTGACGATATTAAGAAATATTGTAAGGATGGTAATTTAATGGATATTACAAATTTAGAATATATGCAAAAAAAATTCATAAAAGAAAAACCTGGTGTAAAAGATGAAGATTATAATGTAAGATTAAAAGTTAAAACTGAAAATATTTTAGATAGCACGCATTACTTTGTTAAAAGTTTTAATGAAGATTATGAAAATAAAGGAAAACACTACCGTTATAAGAAACGCTTCAGTTTCCTTACAGATGACAAATTATTTAGGATTGATCTAACTATCCTTAAGTCAACTAAATATTTAAAAGGTAAATATGCATTTCAAAAATCTTTCAAGAAAGCAGGTATTTTGAATAATCCAGAAACATATGAAGTAGAAATAGAATACGTTGGATGGAAAAAAGGTGAATCTAGTGGAGTTTCTGCGGTTGACCAATTATATAAAAATTACATGGATGATAAAGAAACCCATTATCCAAAATTCCGTAAAAGCAATATTTATGATCCTCTAAATTTAGGCATCAACACCGAAATGTTTGAAGAGGAATATAATTATGATGATGAACCAATCTACGGCGATAGTCCTAGATATGACGGAGATGATAATCCAACCTTATTTATGAATTACACCGATTCTAATAAAAAATATTCATATGATGAATACCGTTCACTTATCGGTAAGTCAACTATGATAAAAAGGAAATACTTTACTGAAAATGGTATAGATATCAAGGTTTTTAATACACTCATGGAATATTCAAAGAAAAATATATTTCATGCAGTTATATCTGACATTAATGAAAAAATTGAAGAAAAAACAAATAAGTTTATTAAAGCAGAAGCAAAAGTATCTATATATCCACCAATAGGGAATACACAAGAACTTTATGTTCCACTAGAATATTTGATAGGAGGATATTTTTCAATTACTGATGATAAGATTATGGAATTAGGTGAAAGACCATTTCTATATAAAATTGAAGATGAAAAGGGTAATGTAGTAGATTATTCTGAAAGAGTTGAACCAGGGTCACCACCTCAATCTTCAGACGGAGACGAAGACGGTGGTCAAAGTGGTGGGGGGGGGGATTTAGAAAAAGATCTATTAACTAAGATCTTTGAATCTTTAGAAGAAACTGTTAACCAGTTATCACTAATAATATATGATACACAAGAGTTGCTATCCTACAAGTTAAAAGAAGATATAATTTACGAATACCGTAAATTAACAAAACAAAAAGCGAAATATTTTACATTTATTGGTCCTCAACCAATCACTCTAAATAAAGAAGGACTTGATATTAATAATCCAGGTTCCATCTTAGTTGATTTTGCAGTTACAGAAAAAGCAGATGGTGAAAGGTATGAATTGTTTATCTTTAATGGTTCGGGATATCTCATAAATTCTAAGAAAGAAGTAATTGATACAGGTTGTTCCTTTGGAAATATTGAAGGGACTTGGTTATTTGATGGAGAATATATTACTAAAGATAAATTTAATGAAAATATTAAGTTATATATGATATTTGATGTATACTGGTGTGATATTAAAGGTATTGGTATCCCCAAAGAAGCACACACATTACCTTTCATTACTAGAGACCCGGATGATAACCGTTCCAGAAAATATATACTTGATTGGTTTATGAGTAAGGTTGAAATGAAAAAGAAAACAAATTTACCTTCATGGGCTCCAGTTAAGGATCTAGAATGTCCCACTGAAATACGTGTTAAGACTTATGAAATGGGTTATCAAAGTGAATCTATAGAAGAAAAAATAGATGCAAAAAATATAGGTAAGGATAAATATATTCAAATATTTAAATCATCCAAGAATATTCTTAAGAAGGATAAAGAAGGACATTACCCATACAGGATAGATGGTCTTATTTACCTTCCTACAAGATTATCAATAAGGGGGACTGTTGAAAATGTTAATGCGATTAAGATAAATGGAACATGGGATTACAATTATAAATGGAAAGAATCAAAAGAAAATACAATTGATTTCCAGGTTAAAGTTAAAACAGATATAAATAAAGGAGAAGTAAAAGAAATAATTCAAAATTATGTTAATAAAGAATCAGGTAAACGTTCTCTAGAAGAATATAAAACAGTTGAACTCTATGTTGGTTATAAAGAAATAGATGATGAAGGAATTAATTATTGTATGAAGATTATGGAAAATTTTGAGAGATCAACGGATACTATTCAAAAATTTAATATTAATTCTGAAGAGGATGAAAAATATAATGAAACAAATATACAACTAGTCAAGGGTAAGATGCTTTGTGATAATTTTGAAAAAACTGAAATAAAAGATGGTGACCTTGTTGAAATGAGATTTAACCCTAATGCAAAGAATGGTATGCATTGGGAACCGATTCGTGTAAGGAAAGATAAACTTAAACCACAATACTTCTTACCTGCGAATAATATATGGAAAACTATTAAAGATCCTATCACAGAAAGCATGATTACTGGTAGCGAGATTATAAAGGGTGATACTTCATTAGTAGATAGTGGGTTATATTATATGGATGGAAACGATAATTTATTAGTACATTCATACCCTCTAAGAAGGTTTCATAATTATGTTAAATCAAGGTTAATTTCTGGACTGTGTTCGTCAATCAGAGGAAAAATAAAAGTAATGGACCTTTCAATTGGTCGCGGTGGTGATATTCAGAAGTATCTAGAAACACATAATGTTTCCTTCTTATTTGCAATTGATATATCTTCAAATGTTAATGAAGCATGTAAGAGATTTTACAGAATTAATAACAGAGAATGTAAACCAGTTATTGTAAGAGGGGATACAAGTATGAACATAAAGAATTTGGAATATTGTGATGTAGGGGGATCTTCTAAAGAAGATAAAGAACATTGTGAAATAATGACAAATATTGTTTATGGAAAAGAAACATCTATACCTAAGAAATATGTAGAAATAAGACATAAATATTTTGGGATTGCAGAGGGTGGTTTTGATATAGTTAGTTCACAATTTTCAATGCACTATTACTTTCAATCAAGAAAAACGTTTGATGGATTTATTAGAAATCTAAAAGAAAATATTAAAAAAGGAGGTTATTTTATAGGAACATGTTATGATGGTAAGAAAATATTTGACCATTTTAAAACATTAGAATTAAAATATACTTCGGAATCTGAAGAAAGTTCAGAAGAAGAAACAACCGAAGAAAGCGAAAACACTGAAAGTGAAAATGTAGAAGAAATAAATGAACACGATATAAACGAACTCCGCAATAAGACAATGTTCAAAGATGAAAAAGGGAATGTAGTGTATAAGATAGAAAAGAAATATGAAATAGATGATTTTGATTATGTTGATGGTGAAGAGGATAAAATGTTTGGTCAGGTAATTGATGTATATATGGATTCAATCGGTCAAACATTACCAGAATATCTTGTCAATTTTGATTTCTTTGTAAAGGTTATGAATGACAATGGGTTTAAACCAGTTGTTCCAAGTTCGGTTAACCGGAAATACTCAAGTATATTTAGGAAAGATAATTTTAATGGTAAAAATATAGGTAGTTTCAATAGTATCATTAAAAAGATACCTGAAATTGAAAAATCAGATCCAGAATTTAATGGTAAATATTCTCCTGCTAAAAATATGAAAACCACTTACACTAAAAATCCAATGGAACTATTGAGTTCTTTCAATAACTACTTTGTGTTTCAAAAACGTGAGTAAATAACTACTTAAAATAAAGATAACTTTTTAAAGTATGAAAAACTATATTATTAATAGTGGGCATGTTAAGTTATTTAACCTGAAGGAAAAATGTGATTTTGAGGAGATTAAATATACAAAAAAAGAAGAATTAATGAAAGTAAAATGTAAAATTGATAAGATACCATCAAAAAAATGGGAAAAAGCTAAAAAACGAGTTAATAAATACGAATATATATATACATCTTCAAGGAAGAATAGAAATATATGCAATATCTTACCAGTAAGTCGTTCATATTTTAAGATATATGAAATTTTAAAAGATATTATTAAATTAGATAATGAAGGTGTCGCAGGGTGTATAGCAGAAGGTCCAGGTGGGTTTATACATTGCATAAATGATACTACAAACTTGAGTGTTCATGGAATAACATTAATATCTGAAGAAGATAAAAACATACCTTTCTGGAATCAACAAATCATAAATAATGAGAAGAATACTCTCTCATATGGAAATGATAATACAGGGGATATTTATAAATTAGATAATACACATGAATTTATAACATCATTTGGGGGCGAATTATGTAACCTTGTAACTGCTGATGGTGGTTTTGATTATTCAAGTAACTATAATTCACAAGAATCAGATTCTTACAGACTCCTTTTCTCTGAGATATATATAGCAATCAATATACAAAAGCACGGTGGTTCTTTCGTTATAAAATTTTTTGATATATTCAACTATAAAACAATACAATTAATATATATACTTTTTATATGTTATCGGAAAATAAATATATGTAAACCAATAACCAGTCGTTTATCAAATTCTGAGAAATATATAGTTTGCGAAGGTTTTATAGGATGTAATAGAGAAATTATTGATGCAATGCATAAGAAATATAATGGAGACCTTATTATAGATGTTCCAGAAACATTTATAAAAGAAATTTTAGAGTATAATGATCTATTTGTAGATACCCAAATGAAGACGATTAAAGAAATAATATTAAATACAAATATTGATGGAGATATTAGACCAACGGAAGAACAAATTAAAAATGCACATGAGTGGTGTTTAAAATATGATTTACCAATTAATGGAAATTGTATTTATAAGGCATAATTCTTATCCATTTCAGATACATCTAGGGGATTAGAATCGTTATTGTATCCACCAGTTTCATCTTCCCCATAATCCCATACATTATATGTGTTTCCATTAAAAGAAAAAGTATTTTCTGATACCTTATTCGTATTTACATTTTTATCGTCCCCTATACTTAATAAAACAGGGTTTGATCCAGGATTTTCAATAAGTCTTGGTGGGATATTTTGAAGTTTATCATTAAACTGACAATTTAATACACCATTTTCTAAGAAACATTTATCAGGTATGGTATCTTTTGATTTATAAGATGTAACATCTACAAATTCGTTATTCTTATTAAAGAACTTACCTATATCTGTTTTTTCATTCTTTATATCTGAAGTATAGTATTTGGTATTTTTAGATACATTTTCTTCAGTCCATGCTTTTTTGTAGTCAGAATTTACAGGTTTCTCTTCACAATTAAGTTCTTCTTCTGTTCCCTCCATGTGATCCTTTAAAATTATACTTGTTTCTTTGTTATAATGTTGATTGAATAAATAAATAATAACTAGTATCAAAAAAATATACAAATATATTTTGTTCATCTATATATTATAATAATAAATTAATTATTAAAACTCAGGATTATTAATGACCATCATTAGAATATCTTAAACATCTAACTGGGTCTTCTGTAACACAAAACATATCTGTACATGGTCCTATATGACCATTATTTACCATACATGTGTTACACCCATTATACCATATAATACAATTACGGGGTATAAGTCCATTATTTGCATTTTGAGGGGATATTAAATCAAACCTTACATTACTTTCGCTCCAAGAACGTTCATTCCCAAATCCATTCCCATTTCTTTTTCCTTGAATATTGAGTACTGCCGTTGGATTGCTATTTTCTCTTACTGTTAATTGAGCAATCAAATATTCGTTACCAGGGACGATTATTTCTTCAGGATCCATTACAAAAACAGCACCATTCGATGTCTCTAGATCATTTGTTTCTGTCCAATAATTAAAATCTATCCCTATTGAGGATAATTTATTATTAAGATTACCACCGTTTAATCCAATTGTTAACCATGAATCATAACCTGTTTCAGGGAATGAATCTATAAAAAAAGGATTCACCCCTCCTATATTACTTCCATAATTTATAGAACTTTGGTATGCCCTTGGGATGTGCATTATAGTATCCATAACACCATAGATAGCATATATATTCTTAACATCTACATTCGGTTTCACAATGACTGATAACTGGAATGTAGTGAAACCATCAATACCACCTTCATTACATGTTGTGATCTCGGTTATTTTTGGACAGATAAAATTATAATGGTCACAGGATGGTTGTTGAACAGGACATTCATGGATTTCACTCGTGTGACTTCTAACTTCAACACACTGACAAGTCTGACAATTATTTTCATCTATTTGATGACCATATTGACAATAATTATTACATAGAATATTGGGACAATCATTTACTATAACTGGATGAGTTGGAACATTTTCATGACATTGAATACTACAATCAATATTTTCACCTTTCCATTGCCTTTGTAAACAATTTTCACAATTTAAATCTCCACTAAATACGTATGTTAGTATATTTAAAAGTTGTAAAAAATATAACTTCATTAATTTTATATAGTTATAGTTATAGTTATAGTTAGATTTATATTTTTAAACTATTTGGAGGAAATTATTTCAAATGTAAAATAATTTCCATATTCTTTTAACTTTATACTTGAATCTTCATTTTCATATAAATTATACTCCTCTTCTACATCGGATTTATAAAAACTAAATCTAGGACAATTTAATGTTTCATATTCACGGATAATAAAATAATCTTTAACATTGATACTTATATCATTTTCATAATTAAAAAAAGTTCCATTCGGATTAATTTTTATAACAACATTATTTAAAAAATACACCTTCTCATGGTATTTAAATTGTAAGTCATGTTCGTTTAATATATTATCTTTTTCCGATAATGGAAAACGTATATCATAAATATTTTCATCTCTAGAATTAGAATATTTTATGAAAGAAAACATAATTATAATAAGCATTTACGTATTGTTTATAAGTAGTTACCCAAATGTATTTTCACTCGTATAAACTACATATAAAAAACCATCTTCATCTTTATTATTATCATATAATTCGGATATAACTGTTGATGAACTACCTAATACACCATTTACTGTAACAAATAATGCTTGATGGGATTCTAGTTGAATCCTTTTGCGTATAATGTAAATAAATTGACCAAGGTTCATATCACGTGGGACAAGGTATTTGCATTTATCTATATTTGGTAGTGTGGTATTTTTATAATACCTTTCAACAATTATTGGTATTCTATCAGTATATTTTTGCTTTATATTTGTAGATTCTACTAATCTTTTATTATAATCATTTTTCTTCTTAAATTCATACTCCATATATTTTATCATATATATTTTTTACGGGATATATATTTAAGGATTATTTAATAATATTTACTAAATAATACTGAATGAAACTAATTAGGATTAATTACGATGGGACCATGAATGATATTTCCATTGATAAATTAACAAAGAAAACTTCACTTAAATTATTAAGTAAAAATAGCGTTTCTAGGGGGGAAGGTGAATTAAAAGAATTATATAAGTGGAAGGTTGATAATGGTAACTCTGAAATAATATGTTATGGATGGTGCGATGGTCAAGCGGGATTTGAAAATAAACATGATTTACCTCCTTCCGGTGTAAGTGATTTTATAGATGATGATGATAGTTCTGATAAAAAACTCCTTTTTGGAGATATATTCATTATATTATCTTCAAATGGTGGTTTTAAAGATATTGATGTATCTAGTTATGCAAATTATTATGAATTATTATTTGACGGATTTGATGATTGTAATACAAGTGATGAAGAATTATCAGAAGATGAAGAGGGAGATGAAGCAGATAAAGAATTTATTAACGATGATGATATTGATGAACAAACAGATGATGATAGTAGTTATACAAATTCTGTAGAAGAACTTGATATTGATGATAATGATTATACTGATGAAGATAGTGATTATGATGAAGAATGTGAAGGAGAAGAAGATAGCGAATAAATTATTTAAAATTTGATTTTAAATGTATTTTAGTAATTAAAAGTAAATGACTAAAAAATTCTCTAATCGCGATGATTCTAAAAGGGGTATAATGGTGAAATATATTGACAATGTAGTAGAAGATATTAAGGTTTCCCGGAAGATAGAAAAAGGTATTTATAATTATGTAATTGGTGTATCAAAACAAAAAAATATCCAGAGGTCATGGGAAAATGCAATGTTCAATAACCTTTATAAATCAAAGATCCTCTCGGTTTATTCAAACCTAGATAAGAATAGTTATATTAAAAATAATCAACTAGTTGAAAATATTAAAAACGGTTCAATTAAACCAGAAAAAGTCGGTTTTCTAAGTGTTTATGATACTTTTCCAGATAATTGGAAAGAATTACTAAATATTAAATCTAAAAGAGATAAAATTAAATATGAACTAAAACCAGAAGCAATGACAAATCTATTTAAATGTAGAAAATGCGGTAGTCGTGAAACATCTTATTATGAAGTTCAGACACGTTCGGCAGATGAACCTATGACACAATTTATAACGTGTCTTTCATGTAATAACCGTTGGAAGCAATAATTAAACATTATCTATACCAATACCTCCTTCTGAAACACGTTTTATAGTACATACATCACCCTTGCAATCTTGTTCATATTTTGTTTTTGGGACTACCATTTTATGACAACTTGTACATGATAAATCCTTATCATATTTTTCTCTTGTTTCTTGCATTATTTTTTCAGCATTATTGATTAACATTTGTCTGTATGTGTAACTGTTCATGCCGTTGGATGATAATAAATTATTTACACAACTTGAATTAAAATTAGTGAAAACTCTACCATCCGACATCCGGGCAGGAAATTTCTTTACATTATCCATAGCGTCCATTTATATATTAATAATATATTTTATTTTATTGATTATCCATAATACGTTTGATAAGCGTGGTCTTATTTCCTGATAATTGAAGACCCAAATTCTTACATATTGCTTTTAATTGATTTACCGAATATGATTCATCAACACTTATTTTATCTTTTGAAAAATCGTCTTCATCACTTATTTCTTTAAGATTTATTTGTTCATTGCTTCCAACACTACTTTCGCTACCACTGCCATTATCACTGCCATTATCACTGCCATTATCACTGCCATTATCACTGCCATTATCACTGCCATTATCACTGCCATTATTACTGCCATTATCACTGCCAATTTCTGCAAAACGTTCACTTTTATCTAATCCCTCCATCCCCATATTATTGATTATTTCTTCTTCACTCGCATTTTCAAAATTAATATCTTCATCATTTTTAATACGTTCAATAATATCATCTGTTTCATCCATCATCCTATACATAATATGTGGGGGATTATTCCCAGGATACATTTCATCCGGATTAAAGAAAGTTTTTTCTTCTTCATCTATTTCTTCAATATATTCTTCTTTTTTATTAATGGTATTAATGATATTTTCTTTTTCATTATTCATTTGCCATTCTTCAACAAGCATATTATTTGTTCTTGGTAATTCCTCTTTTATTTCAGATTTTGGAATTATAGGTGTAACACCTACATTTTTAATTTCATTAGTATTATTTTCTATATCATTATTTCCTTCTTTTTTCTTTTCTTTTTCTTTATTTAAATACTCTAAGACTTTTATTCTTTCATTTAATTTCTTAAACTCAAGGTAACCAAGGACAACTACCGCTATAACTAAAAGTGTTAAGAATATGACAGGAATATTTGTTTCTAATTTTAATTGTGGCATTATTTATTTATTGTTTCAAATAAAATAAACTTGCAAAATAAACTTAAAAAAATTTTATTTTTTATTATATATATAAATGGACATTTTTCTTTATAAATTTGACGATGAAATAAAACCAATGATATTGGATATTTTAAGGTTAGTAACAATGCAAATTGTTACACAATTATTAGTTTCTGTAAATAATTCTAAAGTTTCATTCTTTACAGGGGAATTTATTCAAGTTACATTATTTTTAATCCTTTCATTAATGATTTTCTGGATGGTTGTTTATAAATTTTTTAACAAAAATGAAGTGATTGAAAAATATTTAAAATAAAAATGTATTAAAGAAATATCTAAAAATAATAAGATTACAAATGGAACAAGAAAAACCTAAAAATAAGAAAAAAAGAGGGAGGAAACCAAAGAAAAATGTTGAAAAGGTTGAGAATTCTCAAACATTATTATCAAACAACATGGTAATAAAATTAAACCATGTTAATGAAGAAGAAACTGCAGTAGTTCCGTTTTCTCAAGAAAATTATAGTATTAATGAAACTAGTAATTGTGGAACATTATGTTGGAATTGTTCCCATTCATTTGAAGAAATGATACATGGTTTACCATTAAAATATATATCAGGTATTTTTTACACATATGGTGATTTTTGTTCTTTAGAATGTGCTGCGAGGTATGCACTTGAATATTTTGATAATTATCATGAAATAATGTCCCTACTAAATTTATATAATAATATTACAAATAAAACAACTCATAAAGTTATTTCTCCTGCACCTAATAAATTACTTCTTACCATATTTGGTGGTAATATGAATATAGAAGAATATCGTAAAGGGTTCTCTGATAAAAATATTCATGACATTAAAATACCACCAATACTTCCTATTAAACACACTATAGACACTCATGAAATAAATAGTGGTAATAATAAAACAAATCTAAAACTATATAGGAAAAAACCACTCCCATCTGAAAAAAAGAGCATTACAAATTCTATGAATCTAATGGTAAATTCATAATAAACTAATAGATGGGAAAAAATATAATTGAATACCATTCATTATAATTATAGCGTGTATATATTTCGTTTTTTCATTTTCATGTTTTATATAATTGTTAAAGAGTGTATTAATTTCTTCCCCTGATATTCTACCATCTTTCTTTGGTAAAATATCAATATATCCTTCACTCATTCTATTAATTTTATATGTCCTGAGATATATAAAATTATAAACATTTTTCAATTTAAATAAATCTATACTATTTAATAAACTGTAATATTTATTTATATTAATCTTATGGTTGTTTATATGATTAAGGAAACCATACCTCATATCACTATTCTTTTCTTTGACTTCAAGGGTATTAGGTTCTATATTTAATACAGACGTCATTACTATTACTATTAATGTTCATTATTAATTAAAAAATTAAACTTAAAAGAAATCAATACTATATTTATTCTTTGAATCATGTGGTTCAGGAGAATTAAATATGATTTCTTTATTATGTATGTTTGGATTATCTTCCCATTTTTTATTTAATCTTAAAGAAAGGTTATAAAGAAGATTATGACCCTCTTTATATAACTCTCTTACTATGTAACTGAATTCCTTAAGTTCCTTACTATTTTCAAAATCGCCATACTCCATCCCTTCTATATATTTCCTTTCCCTTGATTCAACCGTTATACCCATAAATATATTACATGCATTTTTAAGATAAAAGTATGCATTTTCAAAATATTGACTATAATTATATAATTTGTCAGATTCTAATTTATTGATAGTCTCTATAAAACGCTTCCATACATTATACCCCTGATTATATCTATATGGAGAAATATGTTCATAACTCTGTAATTCATATAGTAATTCCTCAATCTTGTTGTTATAATTTTCATCCCGCGGGCGTTCTTTAAAGAAAAATGTTTCAGTATTCTCTATAACTTTATCATAATAAACAAAAAATAAGAGTATGAAAATCATAACTGCTATCTTATTTATATCTAAATAAATAAGTGTGTAAAAAATAATACTCATAAAGAGTATTATTAACATTGTTTTATTATCAGTAATGTTTATTCTAGGTATATTAATCATTCCTTCTAATTATATTAATAAAATATATTATTATTGAGATAATAAATAGTGTAATACCTATATATAATATATTATTACCTTCTTGTATATAGACCATAAATGCCAATATATATCTTTTAAAACTTTTAACTAGACCATTACCTGTATTTGAGTAACCAAATTCCATATCAACTTTATGTAATGCCCTTAAGAACTCATCATCAAAATTATTTAACACCATAGATGTATTTTCAAATAATTCTCCAACCTGCATATTCATAATACCACCTTTATCACTACCATCATCTTCCACTTTAATTTCTTTTTTGTCTTTCTTAATAGGATAATATATCTCATTTGCTATGTATCCTATAAGATTTTCATCACCATTTTTTAATTCATATTTTCCTTTATTATCTTCATCATCGGGGTCTACAGAGGAATCTAATTCTCTATTCCTTTCACCCACTATTTTAGCCTGTTGCATCATTTTAGAATAAAAATCACCATCGTATTCACCAACACCCATCCCATTTGCAGTCATTGAGGGTGGAAAACCAAGACGTTGAAGTATATGATAACCTTCTTCTGAATCAAAACCACGGTTCATAGAAAAACCTTCATCATTTAATCGTTCTTCTATATTATTATCGGTCATATATATAATTTATATATTTTAAATATAATTTATCAATTGAACATTACCTAAAAACATCCTACGACAACAATACTTATGCATTTCTAATTCATCAAGAATCTCACCTTCAATAGATTTAGTAATACTACCATCATCTTTAATATCAATGTATTGGATGTCCATTTGAGAATCCTTCTTTTCTTTAGAAGCATTTTTCTTTTCAATCATAGCATCTACAAAATAACCCCATTTATCCCCAACAGGATGTCCACATGTAAAGCATCTTATAGGGATTAGCATTTATAAATATATAATATATTAATGTTTAAATTATTTTCATAAAAAAATTTCAAATTTATTAACTAATTAATATTTAAATGAACGTTGATATAAATTATGTAAAATACTACAACATGTTGAGTTCTTTATTCATGGAAAAAAAATCAAAAAATATTATATTAGAACCTATTTCATGTATAGTTAAATTAATTCTTTTAAATTATAAAAATGAAGGGACAAAAATTGCTATATCAAATAATTCAATAGATTTTTATGAACCATCTCAATATCAGGGAATACTTAGAAATCTTAATGGAGATGGTAGAGAGGACCTTCATAATATATATAACCCTATATTGAAATGTATAGAATGGTATCCTCCAAATAGTAACGGGAAATATGTATATTTCTATGAAAAATGCCGCGATGGTATTAAAAAATTAATAAACGCCTATGACAAAGATTCAACTATCTCAAGGGCATTAGAATTATACTGTAAAACAATAGATGATGCACTAAAAGATATTGAAATTGGAGAAAAAAATTATAATGATAATAGTGAAGACGAGTCACCATTATTAGATACTTTAAAAGATTTCTGGAAAGAAGAAGAAATAGATTTATTATATAGTCTATTTCAAATAATTGAAAAAAATGAAGAAGAAGAAGAAAGATCTACATATATTGAAAATATTATAAATACAGTCAGAATTAAAGAAAAGAAGTTATGTGATTTTATTCAACAAACAAGTACTAGTTATTAACCCAATCTAGGGAAATCTTTTTCCGAATTTATATTAAAAACCTCATCACTATTTTTAACTTTTTCCACTTCCCCCATACTACTATATTTATTTAGATTCAATGTTCTATTCTGAACCCTAGGGGGTTTATAACCTTTATCCTCCTTAAATGTTAGATTAATACATTCCAAATTTATACCGAATTTATTTAATTCATATCTATCAAATGTCCTTGCAAGGATACCCGGTTCTACATTAAATTTACCAAGGACTCTCATCGGTTTTTCTATCTGAAAATCAATGTCTATATAAGATGAAATATTATACTCTTCTTTTATTGTATTTTTTAGATCTTCAATTGTAGTTTCCACTTCTAATGTGAAATCTTTAATAACACCATCCTTATTTACTTTAAAATTAACAGTTTCCATAACACTTAAATAATATTATCCTCTACTTTTTAAGTATTTATTTACCCTTACTCTTTTTTTTCTTTGACCCCTTCTTTTTCTTTGACCCCTTCTTCTTCTCCCCTACCGGTTTCTCTTCAGAAATACGGACGGCACCAAATTCACCCTTCTTGAATGTCCACCCAGCTTTCTTTAGATTCTGGTTTTTCTTCGCTGAGCGGGATGCTCTTTTAGACCGGATTCTCCCATTCTTCATGAAAAGGTCCTTTTTAGTTAATCCACCAGCGGTTCTATCAGCAGTTCCATGCCAAACTTGTGCTCTTGTCCCTACAGTCATTTTATACTATATCATACATTTTTTTTCTTTTTAATTGATTAAATTTGATATTTTTTTTGATAATATTATTAAAAACATTAAGAATGACATGTTCTTGCGCCGGAAAAAGAAGTAAGAGGAGAATAAAGAACTATAGGAGGAATTCTATAGTTCCGAACGAACAAGAACCACCTAAAGTGGGGTGTCGCGAGGTTAATGCCGAATTTATGAATAATTTTGTAAAAGAGGCGATGGTATGTGGTTACTGTGAAAACATCTTTAACATTAATTCAGGAGAACTTAAAGTGCATTGCAATATCTGTAATAAATTCTTTCATTGTGGAATAGCGGGGGAATGTTTGGGTCAAGAATGCGCAGTAACCGATGAATATGGCAATATACACCGCGCGAGATACTGCATTGGTTGTGTATCAAAAATATATGATAATCAAACTTGTCTCTGTAAGGATTGTTCTAAATAATGTAATTATATATCATCTTATTCATACTGTCAAATATTACTTTAACAAGGTTAACTATAATCATATACTTATCTTTTCTAATATTATTGTGAATATCCATCAAAATGAGACTATATTCCTTCATTTTTTTTAACATATTATAATCTTCTATCTTCTTTTTCTTATATGTCTCTAGTGTTTTTTCATATTCCATATCAGAAATTAAAGCAGATATTTTCTTCATGAAATGATTACTCCTCTTAGATTCAATAAGTGTATATAATTCTTTCTCAATATTATATAAATTCAATACAAAATAACACGCATTTTTATAAGGACGTAATGCCCATAGAAGTTTTCTTCCTTCCTCATTCATAGTTGCATTATTTATTTTTTCATATTTTCTCTCATCATTTATCATATTAGAAAATACATTCTTAACCCCATATTTACTAGGTAATGCTCTATAATTGTCATATATCGGTTTATTACTTCCTCTAATATTTGGATGACCGGACTTCATTAGTTGTAGATAATCTATATCTCCAAAGAATATAATATTACCCTGTGTATCTTTCCCCCTTCGCCCAGCACGCCCGGACATCTGGAGGAATTCATCCTGTGTAAATGTATTGTCATTTGTTTCTAGAAAACAGGATGTCTTCACAGGGAGATCTATTCCTAAACATAATGTTTTATCTGAAATAACAATACCTATCTCTTTTTTAGATAAGAGTTTTTGAAGTTGCCAATTGTATTCATCAGGCATACTCTCTAGATAAACACCTATTCCACGTTTCAACATCTGGAATAAAGCACTTTCATATGGTATCTTAATACCAAGTGTCTTCTTAATCTCCCTACGGACAGATTTAATTGTTTCCCCGGACATAGGTTCTTTTGAAGTTGTGAATATAAAATCTTTGTGCTTTGCAAAAATGTCATGGGGACCAAAATAAGGATTTACGATAAAATTATTCATTTCTTTCATAATATTTTTCTCCTGGATTGACTTTATATATACCCTAGTATCTTCATTTTTACGTATGTCGTTTAATTTAGTTTCATAATAAGAAATAATTTTTGTAGTAAACTCCCTCTTTTGTTTTTTATCATAATTATCCATCTTTTCCTTTATCTCATATTGTGCATTTGTAGATGTGACTTTTAAATTATCTCGGTATGTTTCCCGCTGAGACTGCATATCTCTATAAACTTCTTCCTTCTTCTCAAGAATATCATAATGGTATGGATATTCTTCGGTTTCTTTTGTATTAAGGTAATCATAAATATTATTAAATATATTCAAACACTCTTTTTCATTTGTATGGAACATTATCATAGGAAACATCTTCCTCTCCTTTGTCTCCCTAATAAATGAAATAATATCACGGTCTGTTGATCCACCAGTTCTATCTTTAAAAGAATCAAATATCTCTTGCACCTTTTCAGGGTAGTCTTGTGATAATTCAATCATCTTATTTTTAAGGGTCTTTTCATATTCCCTACAATCATCCAATGAAAGCATCCCCTTATCTTTAAAGTATTCGTCCGGTGAAATATCATCTAGCATTTCTCCATCTTCATCTATTTCATCAAATATATCGTATAATTTATTCCAAAGGACAGAACAATCATTTGGAGTAAAGGATAAACTATTATCACTATAATTATCATTAATACCATTATATGCACATAGAGGATGAAGTTTTTTAAGACCACCTGTTTTCCAAACCCATCTCTGATGATTAATAAAACGTTGGTTATATTCTACATAATTAATATTAAGTCGTGGATTAATATCCTTTAACTTAGTAACTAAGAAATCTATGTTATTGATTGTTGCAGAAAGTGCAAGGAAATTACAATTCAATACTTTCAATAAGTTCTCATAAATATCCCCATCTTCTTCCTTATTCACATTATGGACTTCATCAAATACAGCATAATTAAAAGATGTCCCTATTTTCAATAGATTATTTTCTATCTCTGTGGGTGTCCCAATAAATATATTTGTTTGGGGACTGTACGAATAATGGGAAATATTATCAAGTAGGAAATGAACCTTAAATCCCATATTTATAAAATTCGCACCAACCTGATATGCAACGGGTTTAGCAGGACAAACATAGATTACCTTCTTATGCAGTATTCCTGCTGCCATAGCAACCCAAGATTTTCCAGCAGAGGTTGGTGCCTTAACAACAACGCTTTCATTCTTGGAAACCATATCAATTACTTGTCTTTGCCATTCATCAAAGTCCTTTTCTCTTTTATTCCAATGATCAAGGGGTTTCAATAAATTCCCCATTTTACCCATCATAAAATCTTTTTCATCACATTTAGAAAGTGTTTTTTCAATTCGTGTCATCATTTTATCTTCTTTATCTATTTCCAGAATATCTTCGTCTTTTAATTCATAAAAAAGAATAATGATATATTTCATATATTTCTTCTTATCCTCTTCCCATAATAGTTTCAATAATTCATATTTGAACCTTACTCTACCCTCGTTTGATTTAAATTTGCTTAAATGAATAAATGGTTCATTCTTATCAAGAATCTTAAGGAAATAATCAACGCGGTTAACGTCATCCTCAATATCCCTTATTCTCCTTTTTTCATTTTGTTGTTGAATGATAATATCTTTCTTTTTCATAGGAGCATTCTTCCCATTCTTACTCTTCTTTTTAACATTTTTCTTTTCATCCCCCTTATACATATCTTCAATCATATGTTTAATATTTGTATTGACATCAGCAGAAAGGTCCCTCAAGAATATAGACAATTCCTGTTTCTCAATCTTCTGCTTAGTTAGAATATCCATTTGGGATTATTATAAACTATATATAAACTATATATAATACGCGTTTTGTTTTTAAATGGATTATATATAGTGTTAATTCTAAAATTTGACACTTAATTTCGTCAATAAACATAAATAACATCATTTATGGATGAAAATAACGCAGTATTAAACATACAAAAAACTTTTAGAGGATATAATTCACGTAAAAATACGGTTTTGAATATTATCAAAGGTAATCCTGAAGAATGGAGTAACTTAATAATATTATATGGTGTTTTTGGAGAATCCCTTAATGAAAATGATATGAAATTTATGAAAGGAAAACTTTATGAAATCTTCTTTTCTAAAAAGTCTAAATTATTTAAACATGTTGATTTGGAAGGTTATGATATAATATGTATGGGTATAAAAATAGAAATTAAATTTAAACAAACTATGCTACTTACTAACAAGAGGAACCTTCAGAAAACAATTACATTTAGATGCAAAAATAGCAATGGTTCAAATTCTATGAATATCTCAAAGGTGAATACCGCACATATTTATATACTCCTTCAAAGGGATGCCATAGGTTATGTAATGGGTATTGATGTATTAAAATACCTCCACGGTATAGGAGATTTAGATGCAAAAATACCAAATAAATATGTTAATCTTATTTGGAAATATGAAAAAAATATAGAGATTAATAATAATGTCCCTTTTAACCTTTCTGTAATAATTACAGAAATCTACAAATGTATATGTAATTCTATTTGGAATAACCTAGACTGGAGGAATGAACTAAGGCATTGCTTATATAGTATAGCGTATAACTTATAAACCATAATGGTTAAATGTAGTATTAATAACGGTGTGTACATTACTGACATTTACAGCATTTCCAAATTGCTTATATGAATGTTTATCTTCTTTAGATATCTTAAAATCTTCTGGAAATGACTGTAGTCTTGCACATTCACGGGGTGTAATATACCTTTTTTCTTTCCCATAGATAGGAATTTGTGCAATAGCAACAAGTGTTGGGAAATATTCCGCTCTCTTAACCCTAATACCAGATTGTCTTATTTGAATAAAGTAATTGAAAATACTATCATTGGGTTTAATTATTCCCGCCTGCCATTCAAGTTTACCATAGATTTCTCTTTTTTGTAAAATATTTTTATGCTTTTCATACCATTCATCCCACTGTGGTCTATACTTTTCTATCAAAGGTTTATTTGCTGTAATATATCCCTTCCGCCAATCAGCATAATTATTAAAATCTTCGGTAGTATGGTTATTATAATGCTCATTAATCATAATAACAGGAGAAATTTTTTCACCAGGTGGAAAGATTTTAATCATCTCTTCCCATGCGTTTAAACATTGAAGGACATCTCCGTCTATAAAATATTTTTGATCAATGTCCTCTTTTTTATCTAGAAAATCTTCAAAATTAAAATTATCAACCTTTGGGGGAAGTTCAATAATTTTATCGTTATGGATATCTTTTCTAACACATACGAAGTATACCCTTTCACGTTGTTGAGGGACACCATAGTGGTGGGGAGATATTTGAAATATCTGTAGGTAATACCCTAAATCATCTATTTTCTTTTTAATATATTCAATAACCTCTCCATTTCCAACCTTTAGAATGTGTTTAACATTTTCTAAAAACATGAAACGTGGTTTCTTTACACGTGCAATCCTTATTATTTCATCAAATAGTAAACCACGGTCATCGCTAAATGTTTTCTTTTTACCAGCATTGGAAAATGCTTGACAAGGGAATCCACCACAAATAATATCAATATCTTCTAAATCTTCAGCATCTAATTTTCTAACATCATCATGTGGTTCTATTCCATAATTTTCTTTATAATTTGCACGACATGCTTTATCAACATCACATGCTAATACACATTCACAACCTAGTTTTTGAAGTGCTTGATGGAATCCACCAATACCACTAAAAAGGTCAATATACTTCATATCGCGGAGTTCAGACATATCTATTGTTGGTTGTATAATGTCTGTTTTATTAATCAAATTTTTATTACAAGGTGTTTTCCTTTTTAAATGTTTCATGTAATTTCCTTTATGCGTATATTCCTTTCCACACTTTTCACAAATATATACCTTCATTTAGTAATATTAATCAAGATATTTTTAAGCTTTTTAAATTGCGAATTAACCAATACTTAAAATAATAATATATATAAATACTAAATGTTTGAGTCGGATTATTACAAAGAATATAGGGGTCCTGAATTAGTTCTCGCACAAATATGGACTCATGAAAGTGAAAAAGAAAAAATAACCGATTATATGCGTGAGTTTTATGGAGAAAATAACAATTGGAATGGAATGCTATATACATATAATGAAATTTTTCCCGGGAGAAAAGATCATAAATTTTATTTAGAATTCCGTGGAGAGGATGGAAGAAAACATTGGTTTTCAGGAATGGTTGGTTCTGACGAACAAACATTTAATCCACCATTAGTTACCCCAATAAATCAGAAAATAGTTTAAAAGTATACTGTTAATTAGTAATAAATGATTAAAAAATTATATCAAAATGGTGGCATTGTTTATATTGATAATTCTAAAGAACATGATGTAGGGGCAATACAAAAAAACTATTTCATTATTAAAGAATTATCTAAAAATAATGATATTAAAAAAGATGAACTATTAAAAAAATATTATCAATCAAAAGGATTTACTTATACCTTGTAACTAACATTAAATAACCCTATAATTTTCCCTATGATATACGCCAAAAATGCGAGAAATATTGTTTTTGTTAACATGTTCGTCTGAAACCCCTCAATAAACCCCTTAAAATCAAAGTCTATTTCTGGCATTTCATAATTTTCATATGATGCATTTTTTTTCATAATACGAGGATATAACCGTTTTAATACCTTGGTATTATCACTTAACCGTGAACAATTATTTTTTTCATATTTTTCAGATATATCAATTATCTTTTTAACAATTTCAGGAACATATTTTCCAAGTCTGTTTTCAACAACTTTCATATCTTCTTCAAAACCATCACCTCCTTCAGTTTCTAAATTAACAATCTTGCCAAGTAATGGTATTAATTCATTACTCATACCAGTGGTGCAAAAATCTTGGGCAAAATTATATAAATCCAAACACTCTGATATATGGTGGGGATCTGTTAAAATAAATTTCTTAATCTTATTCTCAACATACATTAATTCTTCTCTATTATTAGAATCCCCTAGTTCATAAAGGTGACTCATACTTTTTATTTTTTCAATATTTATATTATTATCCCCCTCTATTTCAAATAATTCGTTAAAACACCTTTTTCCTGAAGTTGTTTCATCGTCAACCGCAACATCATATTCTTGCTCCATCAAATCAATTACAGATAATGGATTATTTGACATTATATATATATATTATGTATTTATTTTAATTTATTTATCTTATTTTGAGCACTTTCTAAAAATCTAGACCTTTCAATTATATTTAATAGTTCTTTTTGAACTTTCATATCAGAATTTAATATACTTCTACCTATTAGAATAGAATCCATTCTTTCTTTACCTTTAATTCTGAAATCGTATTCTTTTAAAAAGTCTTTCCAATCAATATCACCTTTAATTGATTTTAAAGTTCCACAAGAGGTTTTAAATGTGGTGAAATTATCATTTGGTAGGTGTTTTGAAAGATTATGTGCTAACCCTTTCTTCCAAGGGGCAATCTGATACCATACTTTCTTATTATTTCTACAACATGAAAAAACATCCGTTAAGCTTTGATCACCGGTAACAAGTATATCTTCAACACTATCCTTCATCAATGATATAAAAATTTCACGCGGTTGAGGTAATATATCACCTCTAAATGTTATACGTGTCTTTTTTCCACTTTCTAACAAGGGTGCATTATCTCCATCGGAATACAATATATCCCAATTACCATAATATTTAGAAATAACAGATTTCACCCGATTATAAAATTGACTATTACTGTTAATTTCTTCTATAATCCAGTCAGGCATAATTATATCAAAAACACCATGCTTTTTACTATATTTTTTACACACCATTTCTAAATAAGAAACAAAACAGGTTTTTGAATGGACCCCCCATTCTGGTGAAGGTTGTATATATACCAAAGCATATGGTTTCTTGATAAGTTTCTGTTGTTTTATCTTAAAATCATTAAAAAGTAGTCCCAGATTACCCTTTCCAACACCTATTGGAAATGTATATGGTGGATATTCGCCATTGTATTCGCTGACACTGAATGTATTGAATACATTTGCATAAGGAATTAATTTTTTAAATACAGAAATATCAAACGTTTTATTTATAATAGGGATTACAACCATAATATCAAACTTTATTTTCTTCTTTAGAACAAGTTCATCATATTCAATGCACTCAGAATCATCATTATTTTCTTTATTATATAATTTATAGATATTACCTTTTATACCTAGATCTCCATATTTTGCGGGTGTAGTTGTACATATTGTAATTGAAGCACCTGGATACCATTGATTTAAATAATCATAGAATGTTTTACATACAATGATATCTCCAAAACCCGCACATGGTGTATTAAATAATCCTATCTTAACACCATTGTAATTTTCCTTCTTTATTTTCGTATTTTCACCCAATTGCCATACTATATCATAAAGATCTTCGTAATATTTATTACTCTTTATAATTTTTTTTACAGAGTCTAAATACATTAATAATATTTATATATAATATATTATATATAAAAATGCAGGGTGGTAAATTATTAGGGACAGGTTCTAGTTCATGCGTTTTTTCTCCAAATATACCTTGTAAGGAAAAGGGTAAAATTTCCGAGGATCGCGTTTCAAAACTACTTTTTCATTATGATTCTAAAAATTTATCTGAGTATGAGAAAAAACAGGCAGGATTAATAAAAAAGATAAAGGGATACAAGGAATGGGCGGTAATATATGATGAATATTGCAATGCTCCAAGTCCAGAAGTTGTTAAAAATCTTGACAAAGAAGGTTATAATGATTGTTTTAAAGGGGATAGTTTTGATAGTGATCCCCCATATGATGAAGCAAAATTATTAAATTCAGATAATGGTGGAAAGACATTAAGGGAACTATTTAATGAAATGTTTTCAGGTAATCTAACAATGGGTATTATTACTAAGAATTTTAAATTCTTAATGAATATGTTTATACCTTTATTCAAGGGTCTAAAAGAAATGGATAAACATAAAATAGTCCATAATGATATTAAAAGTATTAATATTACTGGAGATTTTAATGCATTAAAGTATATTGATTTTGGTTTAACAGCAGAAATGGAAAATAAAAAACACTTCATAGAACGTTCTCAAACGGAAGGCAACACAAAAAGATTATATTATTATTACCCATTAGAATATATTTACTACCATGTTGATCAGGATAAACTTCAATCAGAACTACAATTATTAAATATAAGATATAGAAGGAATTATTATATATTGAATGATATCTATACTATTCTAGGGTATAATTTAGATGATGAATGTAAACACTTATATAATTCTACAACAAATGCTGAATATACATTTGATGATGTTATCAAAAAGATAGATGTTTACAGTTTGGGTATCCAGGTCCCACTTTTATTTCTTGATTTAGGATTTAATTCAATACCAGTTGGTTCTGGAGATGTTATTAAGGATTTTTATAACCTTTTTAAACTTATGGTAGATCCTAACCTTAATACACGCCTAACAGCAAAAGAATCATATGATATTTTCATGGAATTAATCAAGAAACATGATATTACTAAAGGAAATGCTGCTAAAAAGAAGACAACGCGGAAAGAAAAGGTTACACCCCGCAGAACAGCTCGCAGAAAAACAACAGCACGCAGATCTCCCCGCAGAAAAGCAACAGCAAGAAGAACAGCACGCAGGGTTGCCCGCAGAACTCCCCGTAGAACAGCACGCAAGGTTGAACGCAGAACTCCTCGCAGGGTTGCCCGAAG
>Ga0315315_10000267_pt1 | contig 41136 bp, 64 predicted proteins | sample M140m3416metaG_FD_203699 | JGI IMG/M metagenome (GOLD analysis project Ga0315315, IMG submission 203699) | Ammonia-oxidizing marine archaeal communities from Monterey Bay, California, United States - M1 40m 3416 | ecosystem: Environmental > Aquatic > Marine > Intertidal zone | place: USA...
CGTTTTTTGGTCTTTTGTCTTTCATTAGTAAAAGAAACTGGACTACCATTTACCTTTCTATTCAGACTTAATTTTTTTCTTGTCGTATTTTTTCTTTTAACAATGTCAAACCAACTCATTCTAAATCCCCTGCTATTGGTAAACTCATTCCTATGTTCCATACTATTATATCTGAAAACAATCTTAGTTTCATCCTACTCTCCTCTCTGTTCTTTTGTCCACATTCTCATTTCCTGCTTCTCTTGGTAATCCTGTAAATCTTTTATCCGGCCCTGTGGACATTGACGGTTTGTTTCTCGTAGCGGGGGGGTTCTCTTGAGGTTTGCTATCAGATTTATTTCCTCCCATCATCATTTGTTCTTGCATTTGGCCCATCTGACTAGCGTCAATATCTGTTCCTGCATACGGGTCTAAACTAACATCTTCTTCTTCTCCGCCACCTTCTGCTTGTTCAGGTTTAGGTTCAGGTTTAGTGTAAATAAATCTACCTTCATCATCCATGTCAACTTCAAACCCTAAGTTCTTAATTGCGGCAGCAACGTTAACTTCTATCTCTCTCTTACGAAGAACAGCAATTTCATCTTCTTCTTCTGATGGAGGTAACTTAAGTTGCCAATCAGTTATTCCAAACTCTTCTGTCATAAATGGAAATACATAATTATTCCAAATAGTCTGTGCCATTTCCACTGCTCTATTAGTAACTAGTACTTGCATACCTTCATTATTCAAACCACCACTGGCAGAGTTATCTGCCATGAATATTTTACTAACGCCATAGAATGCTGAAATCCTATCTCTCAAATCATCCTTAACTTGTATGTAGTCCATTTCTTTTAGACTGTCCATGAACTTAACCCATTCAACAGAACCTTTTCCTCCCTCAGATTCTATTCCCATTACAGGTATGAAGTGTGGGTCTTGCTCCATCTTTTCTTTAACACCACGCCAAAATGATTTCATAGAATCCATGTTTCTTGTTTGAACAGCCAATAATCCCTTCGGCATTCTTGCCTTAGTGTAAGAAGAATTGACATAATTATCCATAGCAATTAATGTTGTAATGTTATTCCAAAGTGTTATGACAGGTGAAAGACCATACAATCTACTTGGTGAGTATTTACTAAAATGTAGAACTTCTCCCTTCACGAAGTATTGTTCTTCTCCGTTTACTCTGTTAACATAATGAACAGGGTGTAGTTCTGAATTACAATTTTCACAAAGTTCAGTAGCACTAGTATGTATTCTATGTCTATGTCTCAAACAAGTATAACCACTTTTACCTCTTTCACCAAGTTCGTTAGAATAGATGTGCATTGTTACTGGGTCGCCACGATATACTTCTTTGATTCTATGCATTCTAACTGAATTGTTATTATCAGCATAATATTCCTTAACCATAACCATATACGCATCATCCATTATATTCAAGTCATCTTCAAGTTCTTTCAATACATCAATAAACATCTGTTCTGAACAATTAACATACCCTTCTAAGAAATCTTTAGCATATTTTAGTTGGTCAGGGTTTGGTTTTTCTAATTCTAAACTTCCACATTGCACACACTCTTTAGTTGCGTTTTCATGTTCCTTTCCACAAGACCTACATTTTACTGCGAACTTAGCATCCCAATGATAACCTCGCCTAAATATCTCCTGCTTAAGTTGCGTAATACACGTTCTAACAATTGTTGATTGTGTAACTATATGGTAGATAATAGGAGTAGTCAAAAGATACGAATTATCTTTTTCTTGAATACCCATATTGAATACTGTTCTATCTGCGGGTTTAGGTGTAGTTTGCCTAAACAAATTACTAACACTAAATCTTCTTTTCTCTTCTACCATATTACCACTTCACTTTGTTCGCCCAATATGCCGCAGAAGTTTTTCCTCGTTTAATATTCTTAGCATGACGAGCCTTGAAGGATGCCTGTTTCTTTTTTCTTTTTCCTTTAGGGTTACTTTCAGTAACAGTCTTCGCACCTTGTTCGCCAAATCTAATTGTTTTGACTTTCTTTCCGTCTTTAACAACTACAACATGCGATTTGGTTTTATGTTTAGGAGTTCTCTTTGGTTTACTAAAACCACTAACACCTGCTCTCTTTAATGCCGGATGTTTTTTTAGAAGTTCAAACCACTCAGTCACGATAACCACCACCTGCTTTTTTGTAAGCGGCTGCAAGCATTTGTGCTTTTCTTGCAGACCATTGACCTGCTGCTCCACCTTTACTACCTGCTTTGATTCTCTGAAATTGTTTTTTTCTCATTGTTGGTTTAGTGTAGTTTCCTGCTGAATTAACAGTGGATGTTTTTTCTAATCCTTCTACTGCTTGGTATTTCTTTTTAGCAGATTTTCCTCTTGGAACATGTTGCTTACCTTGCTTAGTACCTTCTCTTTTCTTTCGATTTTCATATGCCTTTTCTGAAGAAGACATTGAATCTGCTACTGCCTTTGGTGCATATCTTCCTTTCTTTTTTGATTTAGGTGACACATATCCCCAATCTTCTCTAGTCCATTCAGATAAAGCACGTTGTCCTTTTGACTTGGCTTTCAAAGTATCAAACCAATTCATATTACTCCCTCCAACTTATCCATTTCTGACATCATACAATTGTCATGTAGTTTAGAAACTGTATCTATATCAATATCATATCTAGTGAAATCATAACCAACGTGGTCTTTATGGTTTTCATACTTCATTAGTTTGAATAGTTCATGTTTTCTATCTGCGTACCAATCAGCCTTTTTGTGTGATTTTTTCATTCTTATTAATTCTAGAAGAATGTCTGCATTTGGCCCTTTCATTCTAAAATGTGGTCTACATTTAGTTAATATTTCAGTAACATCATTAGCAGAATAGAAGTTTAGTCTGTTGACAGGTCTAGTGTCTTGTGGAGATTTTTGGTCTAAGTGAAGTCTACCACAACCAAGAGATTTATGCATTTCTATCATGAATGCCTTTCCTCTATCACCCGTTGCAACTAAACCAACTCTAGGATTATACTTTTTATCCATAGTAATGTATCCATCAGAATCTATGAAAGCCGCAGTATAAGCGTAAATGTCTTTTTTAATTTCATCACTGAACTTATAGAAAGAACCTTCAACATTAGTTATGTTACTTTGTTTAGCCATTTTAGCAATTATACTAGGAGTTGTTTTCTTGAATAGTGTCTTAGGTAGTCTTTCATGTATTTGTCTAGCCGATATTCCTGACTCTTCACATACTATGCTTGTTATGTGGTGTTTGATAATATCTTTCTGAGTTGTAGTTTTCATATGTTTCTTTAGTATTCTCTTAAACTCTCTCTTAGAATTAGTCATGTTCTTAGTTAATTTTGAATACTCAGAGTTGAATGGCATCCCATCCTTCTCAACTCTCGCCTCCCAGTATTTACAAAGAACATCAATTAATTCTCTTCTAGTAACTTCATCATTAACATATGATAATTTAATTAGATTATCTTCAGTGCATGTCATATCTTTTAGAACAGGTTTGTATTTCTTAATCCAATAAATAGAATCCATACTAGTATCTAAATGGTCAGAATATGCTTTGATTAGATTTTCTATCGAATCAGTAATCTTAATTTTTTCTTCTCCTTTCAAAGTCCTTCTGTACTTTTTTAGTTCTTTGATAGTCTTAGGTATATCATTACCTTCTATCTCAAACTTCTTCAAACCATATTTTAGTTGAGTCTTAGCATCTGAAAGTGTTAGTCTAAAATCCTCTGCGAACTTCTTTTCTAAAATTGTATGGTCTTCTAATGCATTGTTGGATAACCACGCTCTTTTCATATCTTCAGTGATACGTTCAATTTCTTCTTCAGATGTTTCTTTTCGTCTTGCTTCTTCTGCAAGCATCTCAAACTTTTCACTATCTTTCTCCGCCACGCATATACCCCCTAGAAGTTCAGCCCCATCATACCGCCTAAAGACCTGTTCATTGGCTTAGGGTTATCAAATATTCCCATATCATCCAATAACATGAACACATCTTGTGTTTTTGTAGCGCAAGCGACAGCCAATGCTAAACTCATAACTAAGTCGTCATGCGCCCCTACACCCTCGAATCTACCGCTATGAGTAATAGAGAACATTGACAATTCTTCAATCAAAGCGTTGGTTAGATTTCTACTATTATTATCACCGTATGGGAAGTTTATTTTTCCGTTTTCAATATTCATTTGTAAACTCAAAATTATCTCTTGTTTCTTTTTTCTAGTAGTAGTAAAGTCTCTAACGTTTAAGTCTGAAATATTTCTTAGTTCTTGAGTGAATGCTTTAGCGAAAGTATTAGTCTCGTAGAGTATTTCTTCAGGCTCAAATATTCGACCAATCAAACGTATCTTCTCGATGTTTTCTCTGAAGTCAACATTCTTCGCTCTATCAACATGAACAATAGTTTTGTTTTTCTCATCATCAACTTCTATCACTGTAATAACATTGTAGTCTCCATCAGTTGAGATAGCAGGGTCAACTCCAACATAATACTTGTATCCCTTATCCTTTCTATGTCCTAGTCTCAAAACATAGTCTTTATTTTTACATTTAGCGATAAACTCAGGGTTGAACAATGCTGTTCCAGTAGAGATTGGAACACAAAGATATTCTCTTGTAAACTTAAGAGAACCTATCTCAGCCTTTCTTTGCATAAGTGCATCAAAGTCCCAACGTTCAGGCCAAAGTGGTTCATTCATTGAATCTAAACAAGGATATTTTTTAACAGAGTATGCACTATTTTCTTCTAACTGTGCAAAGATATCAGTGTAGGTAAACGGTGTACCAATCATTCTCAACTTAGAAGTGTGATGAAGTGTTGGTATCATATCTCCAAAGAACCAATCTGTAACTCGCTGAATACCTGCTAGACTAAACTCTTTCAAAGGGTCGTCAATAATAATCTCTTGAGGGTGAAGTCCTCTAATCTGAGAACCAACAGAACGTTCCAAAATAGCATTACCATTTGTTAATTGTATATTACCAATAGCCCAACCCCTACTAGGCTTGTACTTCTTAAGAGCAGGATGATTGAAATATCTGTCAATTTCTCTCATGTGAACTAAAGTCTGTTTTTGGTTAGAAGAAATGTATAGCATTTGATATGGTGGTTCTTGAAACACAAGATTCCATACTACCCAACTGTGCATAAAAACAGATTTACCGTGGTCACGACTACAAATAATAACAGTTCTATCGGTTGTTTCCATTGATTCTAACCACTCTTGCATGTAAGGAGGAAACATCATACCAAGAACATTCTGAAAAAAATAAGGAAAAGATGTTTTAGATATTTCCATATCCATAGAGGATATAAAATCTAACTCATCTATCTCCATTCTTATTTCCTCATAATGTAAAACCAATTAGAGACAGGTCTGTAATACAACTTTCTAATTGCAGTAGTTGGGCTTTGTTCTCTCTCTAGTTTTTCTAAGACTTCTTTAACATCTTCAGGAATATCATCTTGTCTAATTACTTTCATATTACCATCAAACTCTACTCGTTGAAACCCCTGTCTATCAACAAAAACAGAAACTCCTTGTGGCATAGCCGCCCCTACTATTGGTCTATGACTATGTAAATCAACTACTTTTTTTGACACCCATAATCCTGCACCTCTAGTTTGTTCTCTAGATAATCCAGTTTCTTTTGCATGGCTCACTAATCCAGTTAACAAAAATATATTCTTGTAAGGAGCAATACCCTGAACTGCAACAGGCTTACCGTCTTTTAGAGTTGGATGATATGCAATGTAGTATTTTGGTTTAACTTCTGCAAACATTGTACCATTCAATCGTTGATAGCGTTGCGCTCTAGTCTTGTAGGTAATACCATGTTTAGCAAACGCACGAACTACCTCTTCCTCAGACATAGGGTTAGATATTTGAAACTCCATCTAATCACCTAAAGTTTGCCTTGAGAAAATACACACCTTCCTTCGGTACACCGTGTTTCTTGCTTAACTCATCCATTGAGTTTGTTTCAGTAACAATTTTCTCAATCTCATATGCAGTTATATCTACATTATATTTTGATTTCATAATCAACATAGCAGAATGAATATGTTCGTAGTTGTCAATCTTACCTGTGTTATAGTAAACAGGCTTACCTAACATCTTTCGAATATTATCATGTGCATCTAATAGTTTAGAGTCTAAGTCACTCCTAAGAATCTTCATGTCGTCTACTGCAATAATAAATCTCTGAATGATTGTGTTAGAACCTCTACTTCTTCTATCACTACCACGAACCATAGTTCTCTTACTACCACTATACCCACCAACATTTCTTTTAATGTGAGATTCTATTGCCTCAAATGGATACACCTTAGATTCATCATACATCTCATTCCATTCTGCCGGAGTTTTACCTCTTGCATTAGGAAACTTTTCCCCTTCAGGCCAATCAATATTATTTGCTTCTAGTACCTTATGTAAGTATGAACCAAACTCTATGTTAGTTTCTTGAGATAATATCGAGTTTCTTTTATTCATTAAAATAAAGTTCACTGCTTTAATTCCATTAGTCAATTCATTCACTAATCTACCTATATCTTTCTTATCATCCACTGAACTCAAAAACTCTAACATTCGAGTAAGGTCTTGTAACTCAGTTGGTTTAACCATCATGTATCCTGACCTACCTTCTAATGCTAACACCTTGAACAATGCAGTATCAGTTCTACCAGTTGCTAATGCTCTGAATATTCTTTGAGTTTTATTTGTTTTAGTATCAAAGGGAAACTCATCATCGAATGGTTTGTTAGACCCACTAATTGCAACCACGAAATAATCTAAGACTTCTTGAATTAAATCATCAAACTCTTCCCTTGCTTCTTCTATATCTGCTAAGTGGTCTTTTCTGTTTACTGTTCCTAATTGTGGTCTTGACTGTGGAGGCACACCATCACTAGAAGAACCAACTGTGGCTTTGGCAGGAGAAGATGCTCTATCTAAATCATCACCTGCATCTAGTATTCTACTTAGATTATCCAAAAACTCCCCAATATTCCTTAACCTATTGTTAATTCCTCTTTCAGTGTTCATGGCTTTATCGTCAGTATTCCAACTTTCTGTAACCATGAACCTATTTACTGTCTTTGTTAATGGTAAATAATATGGGCCATTTCCTCCTCTAGCCATTGTCTTTTCTACTGCATCAACATATTCATTAATTTCGTCATCCATATCAACACCCGTTGACATTTCTCTAGCCGCCCCTGCACTCAACATTGCTTCTCTTAATGTGTTGATGTCATTTCTAAAAGCAACAGTATCTTTGAATGCTCCACTATCCTTTGTAAAAGCATGATAGAAAAGAGGGTCAACCTTTTGCGTAAGTCTTTCTAATTTAAGCCCAAACCTAGATAACTCTTCCATTTCTTTCTTGTTCTCTGCCGCCCTTACATTTCTTTCTTGGGTAACAGCATCATCAGAATCAAACGTTTCCCCGCCATCTTCTACGGTAATAGTCTCCTTGTAATCTCCACTGTCTTTATCATAGTAGCCTTCTCTTTTAGCACTTCTATCATCAGAAGTATCTTTTAGATTATCTAATCCTACATCAGCAATAAACTTCTCATACAGAGCAAGTCCCTTGTGTCTCTTAAAGTAAGGTTCTAGTTCTTTAGGATTAATTTTCACAACGTAGTCTAATTCACCATTATTGATAATAGACTTAAAAGACAAGAACTTATCTATTACTTCTGCAATCTCTTGTTTATCTTTATCATCCTTATTTTCTTCTGTGTTTAACATATCCCTAATAGGAAGAAAGGCTTCATTACATGCGTTATATGCTTCTTTGAAATCATTATACTTACCCTTATGACCTCTCCAAAAATTGTAAATCCTATTACGCCTATCTAATCTTTTAAGGTCAAGTTCACCAATTATTAAGTCAGCGTCTAAATGAATTATTTGTTCTTCTACCTTATCTAAAGGTCTTAAAACCGAAAGTAGTGGTTGAAGTCTTCTTTGAATCGCAGGAGTTTGATTCTGAATAACATACTTCCATTTGTTAATCTCTCTCATGTTTACGTTTCTATTCCTAAGCGAAACTCTAGTTAGTCTCCTATCACCTTCTATTGTGTTCTTATAATTCAATTGCTTACCATTTTCATCTAAGAAGTTCTTCAGAGTTTCATTTAGTAGTGCTTTGTCTCTTTGAATTGTTTTACTATCATCAATCTCATCTGTGTCTAAGTCTTTACTTTCGACTCTACCTTTAAGTTCTGACAGTTTTAATAATGTTTTAACCATTATATCTCTAGTAGATTTTGGAATCTCGCTAAATCCTTTGTACTTACTATTAATATCTTCAACTAGTAGATTGGTTAAACCACCTACTTTTGTTCCTCTGCGTTGATATTTAGTAGATAGAGTCTTCTTATCATTTTTAAAGAAGTCATTATCGTTGACTAAGAAAGTATGTAGAAACTCAGGTTTGAATCCATCATCATAATCATCAAGTCTATCGTCTGCTTCCATTTCTATTTTACTTTGTAAGTTTTTTAATTGTGTAGGTTTCAAATCCCTATATTCTTCAGACTCCTTAACTTTCTTTTCAGCAAAGTCTTCCATCGAATCAGGATTAACCATTAGTGTTTGGAATGCTTCGTATAGTTCAGTATCTTCTATCATGCTCTACCACCTTCACTAGCAATCCATTGGTACGGTTGAGTTGCTCCCTTTTTATTATGTAGTATAGGTTTCTCCATAACCTCAGACATTTTCTCTTTTATTCTAGTTAGTAATTCTTTATGAATATTAGAATAAGTCTCAACTAATTCTTGTTTGAACTTGTCTATTCCTTCAGGAGTTCTCTCCTTTCTTAGTTTTCTTAGAGCGAGTTGTAGATTTCTATCACCTAGCAGGTATCCTTCTAGTTGTACTAGCATAGTAAGTAAGTCTGAAAATTGCAATGATTGTTTAGATGATACCTTGAAGTCTTTCAACTTCTTTCGTGTGTCTCCTACTTCACCTAAATAATTACCAATTGGGTCATTATCAACATCCTCGAATAAAAATTGTAATGTTGGGATACGTTGTGGGTCAGTTATAGAAACAGTTCCTTCTGCTTTCTCTTCCATTTCTTTTAATGCCGCTAATATCTGTTCAGGTTCTCCAAACTCAACATCACCAACTCTCATGTTTTTTACAGAGCGTCTAACTCTAGAACCAAAAATATGCCCTAGTTCTTTTCTAACTAATTCTTGTTGTGGCTTTGTTGAACTTCCTTCCATTATAGCGACAAGTGCATCTCGCAAATCTGCCTTTAGAGTATATCTTCTAACTTGTGTTTTAGAGACTAATTCTTCATACTCTTTTCCTAGTTCTGCATTATACACTGCTGTTTTGAATTGGCCGTATCCTTTTGTTTGAGTTGGTGCAGTGCCTTTTTTACGTTGATATTTACTAGAAACCCCAGTCTTTACAAACTTATTATACAATGCAACAATCTCTGCGTTGTCTACAAGACCATCTCTAATATTCTGCATAAATTGTTTTTCTTGTAGAGACTGCTTAGTTTGAGTTTTAACAAATCCGACATCTAGATTCAAAGTATCGTTATTCAATATGTAATCTAAAGCAGGATATATTCTACTAGTCGAGGCTGAACTCTTTTCCGCCCCAAAGAACTCTCGCTGTATTGTTTTCATTGCTCTACTAATACTCTTAACATTTTCAAAGTCAGTCAAGTTCGGCATAAATGGTTCTCTTGCTTGTCCTCTTATTGAACTAATAACCATTTTCAGATAATCTACTGCGAATGAATCTGATATAGTTGAGACATCTAACTTCTGAGAAGATATAACATCGTCTTCCTTATACTTGTCAAGACCAAACACTTTCCCTAAAACAGTTCTAATGATTTCTTTATCCGGCTTTCCACCTTGTAATAGTTTAGCCTGTTCAGGACTCATAAACTCAGGAAGAGTAACTGTCAATTTGCTACCTGAGACAAATGAAAGACCTTCTAATTTATCAGTATCAAATGTCAAAGGCAATTGTAGTTCTATACCATCTGTAACATAACCATAGAGTTCAGGCTTGTCTTTGATGTAATTGAATATCTTCTCACCATTTTCTTCATCCCACTTGAGTAACCTACTAGTCTTAGCACCTGATTTAGCAGTTCCTTTTTCTAAGAAAGTAATTAGGGGTTTGTGATTACCTGCAAGAAAGTCCTCATACAATTTTACTTCTTTAGGATTCTTATAATCATCATCTTTTTTTGAAGCACCTAATTTATCCAATAGAGGTTGAAACGCTTTCTCAGGTAAACCATCTTCTACCAAGTTATTGATTGCCCTTCTAATCTGAGACTTACCATGATTAGCAAGTATCTCATCAAAGTTACCTGACTTTCTAGAAGCAACAATCTTCTCACTGAGAGTTTGCCTTTTCAGAATCTCTGTCCAATTCATTGTAACTTATCCTCCATTTGCTTTCTAACATCTAACCAAACTTCAGGATGATTTTGTGCTAACACTTCTTTGATGATTTGCATTTGATGAATGATAACAGTGTCTTGTCTCTTGTGAACTAACTTACCTTTGAACTCCATTAGATACTTCAAAGATTCACGAACCTCTTTTGCTAACTTAGTTAATGAATCTATGTACTTAGCATCCAAATCATCTGAATCCATGAGTTGGTCTAACTTACCTTCAAGCCTAGAGATGTTACCACTAAGAGTATCAATCTCATTTACTTCCTTAACTGCTAGAATATGTGCGGCGGCTTTTTGGACTAGAGGTTGAGTGTGTTGTTTTATGTGTCTAACAACTTGCTCTTTGGAACTACCTACAATCTTAGCCGCTAAATCAGGAGTCATATCTCCACTGTAAAGTTCTTGCTCAATTTCTGAACGATTCTCATATGTACATAGTTTACATCTTGGATTTGAAGCATCTGCATATCCTTCCATGTGATTACGTTGATGTTTTGCACTTGTGCCACTAGGCCAATTCATTCTAATATCCAAATCATCAGGTGAACAAATCATAGTCTCCAAATCAGATTCAAGGGATTCCCTGTCCTCATGATTACAAAGCCTACAACGTTTTCTTGTTACCATTCAATATTCACCACAATAAGGACACATAGTTCCTGACCAGTTATCTTCATCAATTTTCTTTATTCCTCTACAACAACTCATAATCTCACCAACATATCTTGCCAATTATCAAACGACTTCTTCTCTTCATCGGGTTCAGGTCTTTCACCAAACTTGAGTGGACTTCTTGCCACATCTCCACTTGTCTGTTTGAAGTACATTGCCATTCCTTTTGACTTGGCACGAATAATAGCCATCCTCTTAATCTGCCTTCTAGACAACTTGAACCAACATTCTTCAATATCATTTGGAACATTTAGATTCTTCAATGTCTTAACAGCGTCTGATTCTTTCTCTGTCCTAATATCAAAAGACTGATTTTTGAACATTCTATAAATGGTAGAATCAGGAAATGAACCTGTTGTACCCTTGCCTTTATCCAAAGCAGAATCAATCACTTGTCTGATAACTGATATTGTTAGAGCAGTAGTTGCAGCCTTCGCTCCTTCAATGGGTACGGGGTTATCTTTTCCAATAGTTAACTTGGCCTCATCTAAACGCTTTATTGCATTTTTAACAATAGCATGTAAACTAGGGGAATTGAAAGGAGAAGTATTACCATCTCCATATAGCACTTGCCACATTGGGGGTTTTGCAGTATCGGGGCTAGTGTTATACCATTCTGAATCTTTAGCAGGAACATCCTCATCTTTCAGTTCTCTAACTATTTCATATTGGTCAGTTCTGTAATGTCCATAAATTGGTTTACTAGATATAACAGTACCATCATCGTCATCCCAATTACTTGGGTTTGAAAACATAATATTTCTAGGGTCTGCTTTAGTTCCTTGAATACCATCCATCACACTATCTAATGCTTTGAGTGCTGTCTCTTGTTCAGGACTCATAGAAGGAGAATTGAATATAGACTTTAACGCTTTAAAAATCTGAACTCCACCTTTGCCTTTTATCTTAGTTCCAGTCTTTCCCTTGACTCTACCTGCTATACCTTGATTCTTTACTAAATCTAGTAAACTCATTCCACTTGCTTCAGGACTTATCATACCAATAGCATCACCAGTAAGACCTTCAGCCTTTCTTTCCCAAATCTCAAACTCTTGTCTAAATGACTTAGCCTGAATATCAGTAGTGGCTTTACTACCATCAGGTAGTTTTACTGCCATACCTTTCTTTTTTCTTACGGGCTTTTTTCTTGTTACCACGCCTTTTTCCCCCTCCTGTTTTATTGTTGAATAATGCTGATGTACTACTTGAGGAAGTAGTAACAGCACCACCCATCCTTAGTACGTTAAACCAAGAATCATCGGAAGCCGCTACTGAACCCTGCATAGTCGCACTACTATGAAGACTATCAAACTTGCTAACATTACTCATTCTACATACGCTCCACAATAAGAACAGAAACAACCTTGACTTGAAAACTCTATCATCCTAAACCACTCACAAGAAAAACAAACACCAACAAACGGTTGCATCAATTACCACCTAATCTAGTTTCCCTATCTGTTAGTTGTTCATCATCTACCCAAGTAGGTTGCCACAAGTTTACAAACTCAGCCCCACTTATTTTATCTCTTTCTTCCCAACCATGAATACTATCTAAACGGATTATCTTTTTAGGCCGATTAATTTGTGAACCTCCGTTTGCAATAGTTCCACCTTTTCCTGTTACAATATTACTTATCTTAAGATTCCTATTTTGAGAAGCGTCAATATATCTATCTCCACCATCCAAAATAGCATAACGGACAATAGCATCTACATTGCCTTTACCATTTGCATCTTTTTCACCTGCTGAAACAAAGGAATAGAAACTACGGCCTTTCTTACTAAGTTTATCTATTTGTGTTATCAATTCAAACAAAGGATATTTTGTTTCATCTCTGACTCTACCTTTATTCTCTACTTGTGCTTCAAAGTGAGGTCTAGCAACAACAGTAGTTCTTTTGTCAGTTTCAAAAAGATACCCTTCGGATTTAGATGGCGAAACTCGGTCACGGAATAATTCATCACTAAACTTAGCATACCCTCTGAAGTGACTAACTGAACCATCTCCACCTGATAACTTCAACACATCGAACCATGACGGACTTATATCAAAGGGCAAAATGTTTTACCCCCTTCTTTTTCAAAAAATGGGCGGTAATTTTTTTACCACTAGCGATTTTTTTTTCGTTCATTTTATCCCATTCCCAATATAAAAATCATTAGTATCTAATTTACTTATAGTCTGTAAGCCTTGTTTGTCTAAACACCTTATCTAGTATCACATTGGCTAACTCTTTTGTAGCCGATTTTATTGCAATCAGTTTTCTATCTAAAGAAGGCTCTAATCGGCCATGTGCCTTAATATCGTTAATTTCTTCTCGTATGCTAGACAGTATGGCATTGGCTTTTTCTAGCAATTCACGATTTAATGCCTCATCTGCCATAGCCTTGCGTAAAGGGTTACACAAATTAACTTTGTTAATGCGTAGAGAAATAAAAAAATTGTAAAGCAAAGCATATGGTTGGAGTACTTTGTTACATAGACCACAAAGCCCCTTTCGGGACAATGGGTTAAGTCTCACTCTTCTTCTTGAGTGGCATTACGAGCATCAATAGAGGCTTGTCTTCTCATTGCAATGATGTCGGGAGTACATTCAGATGTCGCTAGTGTTTCACATCTAAAATTACAGTCAATGTCAACTGGGGCAGTTACACCAAGAGCATCTTCCACAATACTCTGAATTAAACCGAGGTTAGCCAATGGTGCTTGAACCATTGTAGACTCAATGACTGCTTTCTTAGCAACTCTCTCAGTTCCCCAACGAGTGGTGAATGTGAGTACAACACCATTCGAAGAATTATCCAAAGTAGGAGTCATAGAAACTGAATCATCGTAGAGTAGTCTCAAACAGTCGCTAGATTTGTCTGTCTCAATTGCTAATGATTCGTGCATGTATATGGAAGACCCTCTAGGCCTTGCCCATACTTCTTTAGTTGTCTCCACCTTTTCAGTAGTATAATCACAATCAAAACCGTTCTCTATCAGTTGCTCTTTCCATGTTCTAGCATCTGACTGCCATCTTGCTGTAATAGCAGGTTTACCGTCTATTGTAATAGGGAATGTTGTTTTAGTATCACTTTCAGTAATTAAACCATATGTAACATTCGGAGGGCTGCTACCCCAATGGGATGAAGAACATAAAACTAAACCTTTCTCTGATAACTTTGCGGCTACCTTAGAAAATGCTTTATCACTCATCTTTTCATCTGCATATCTATATTTGGCAATCTGTACATATGTAACTGACATGATACATGCTCTGAAAGAGTGGTATATAGGGTACTCGCTTAACAAAGTAACTCTTACCATATGGTTGTAATTACTTTGTGATTATGAAGACCCCAAGGAGTAGAGGAGGCCATTTCTGACCTCCCCTACGGGGTTTTGCGTGTTTACTCGGTGGTTGAGGGTGCTTCGGGTGTTTCCACCACTTTTTGAACAATTAAGTTCTTCAAAGCCTTACCCTTAACGTATTGGTAGTCTTTTGAACTACCACGGATTGCACTGTGTACTCTAGCATCAAATGAAGCGAGTTCATAATCTGCAAAAGTTTCAGCATTGGCGAAAACTCCACCACCGCCTCTCTTACTCTTTACTGCAAATCTTTGAAAGAAATTAGTATTCCAAAGAGTAATTAGAGCAGTTCGTGCTTCGGTTCTGTCTGAATTATAGTCTTCGAGAAGTTTTGAATCCATTGTTGAAGCCTTGCCTGTTTTAAAAGGGCTACTTGCTATATCCATAAAGAGAGTACGAACAGTAGACATGATTCTACTTCTTCGGTCTTCATTTTTCTTACCTTTCTTCATAAGAGTCGTCAAAGAATCTAAATCCTCTGAATAGTTGTCATGACCTTCGTCATTCCAACCCTTATTGGCTTTCTGCCACGTTTTCACTGTTGTTTCAAAATTATTCCACTTATCATCTGTCATAATGGGTGTCTCCTACTATATCTGACGTTTTGGGGGTATATAGGGTATTCAGATTCACAAAGTAGTTCATACCATATGGTAGGATACTTTGTCATCATACCTGATGGAATGGGAGAGAGGTTATTCCTCTTCTCCGCATTCTTCAGGGTCACATACTGAAATATCGTATTCTCTGTAATTATGCCCTTCATCAATAGTACGCCCACAAACATTACACTCTTCAGTATAGAAAACCCAAGAGGGCAAACTATCTTCAGGTAATGCGTTACTCCTATCACGCATAGTTCCACCTCTCAAAGATATACTCTTCTGTTTCTATTCTAATTACTAATTTCATCATTTAATCAACCTCCAATTCAGAAAGGTATTCATCAACCAATTGTGCTATATCATCCGGTATTGTTGCTATACTTTTTCTCTCACCATTCTCTAATTCTGCATCAATACACCAACTCACTACTCTTAACAAGGTAGACACACTCCACAATTTTCATTAGGGCATACATACCATAACATCATTACTGGTTTTCTAGTAATCATATTAAAATCACTTCTTTCATATGTATCGCCTTCGTCTATATCTGTATTACATTCTTCACATTTCATTCTTCTTCCCCCTTGACATAATCAATTCTATAATCAACATCTTTTCCTGTTCTATTACACCAAACTCTAACTATGAAATTATCATGTTCCATCTCAATTACTACTGTCATTTTAATCACGCACCCACGCTATAACTGGTATAGTAAGACATTGAGCAAGTGGTATAATCAACGACTCATCTCTTCTTAATGACGGATTATGTGAATATATCCTTTCATAGATACATCTCAACTGCCATTCTTTCAATACTACTTCCCAAGGTCTTCTATCTTCTCTCGTTGCCATTTCAATCACTCCTCCGTATAGGAATCAAACCACATTCCACGTTTATTCATATCTGAACAAGTCGAACCACTTGTTTCAGGGTTTCGACAATGTGCTTGTGCTTCTTCAAGAGTTAACCCCTTCTTTACTGTTGTATTATTACCATTAAATCTCTGTCTTATTATCTTATATCTTACCATTTATATTCCTCCACTGTTTTTATTTGTATATAGAGTAAACTCTGTCCTAAACCTCTTAGGTTTAAAGTTAGGATTAGTGCCATCTAACAACTCTGAAAGTTTTTGAACTTGAGTATGAGTCATATTCATTTCATGTGCCATTTGTACCATCCATTCATAATGTCTTCTAGTAAAAAGAGTGGAAGACGGTTTAGGATAAGACTTACCTTTAGTTCTTGCACCACATGAACACACGAACTCAATTAAACTATCTATATCTTCTATTTCTGTATTCTTTCCACACTTCCAACATTCAATTATACCTGTCTGCATGTTATATGGTGTAACATGTAGGTATATATAGGGTTTTTACGACAAAGTGCCGAACCATATGGTAAGATGTACTTTGTCACATCAACCCCATATACTCAGAGAGTAGAGGAGAATTAACTCCTCTACTCCTCAAATAAGGTTGCTTAGAAGGGATGAGAACACCCACCTTATTCTTGACCTCCATTAGAAGGTATAGTAGATACAAGACTGTCATGAGAACCATCCCAAGTGCCTGACTTAGACATACTAACAGCAACGCTGTTAATATTCTTCAATACACTTGAAGCCCACGCCTGACCATCAGCAAAGTGCTTAACTTTGCTTCTTTGGTTAGGTAGCATCAATGCTCTAATAGCATCTCCACCATTATCGAAAGCCTCAGCCATAGCGTTAACTGCTTCAGTAACTGAAGCAACAACTGCTTGACCCTCAGCAGGAAGAGAGTAACCTCTCTGTCCATATGGAGCGTTTGAATAATCCCTCGCAATCTCTCTAATAGTAGAGGAAATGCGAACTTGTCTTGATTCATTACTTGTTCCTTTCTCAATCATTTTGCGGATAGTAGCATTGTCTGCTTTATCCACAGTCTTGTCAGCGTCTAGCCATGCTAGAGTCGTTCCTGTAAATTGTGTCCATTCCATTTTATATCACCTGTTAAGATAGATAGGTTTTCTCAAACCCTTCTAAGCAATATTATGTTAGCCAAATCAGTATATGGGGTTTCTGCTACAAAGTGCCACAACCATATGGTTGGTACGTTCCTTTGGGAAGTTAAACCCCAATAAGATGACCCGAAGGCCAAATTATTGGATTTAACTCCATTCATCGTTAACGCTGAGTTCGGTGACTGAATAGGGTAGGTTAGTTAGTATATTTTCAATTTCTACCCTTCGTGGTCTACCACTTCCTCGCATTGCTCCGTTCAATGTTGCTAATTCCTTGGTTAGTAAAAGTATGACTCTATCATTGAGCCTCTTGCATTCTGCTAATGCAACTCTTTCCCTCTGATACAGACCTCTTGATATTTTAGTACCATCATCATTTTTATTCACCTGATATATCACGCTTGACATGGTATATACTACAACTTATGAGTATATGTAGGGTACTATCCACAAAGTATTGTACCATATGGTGGGGCTACTTTGTCAGAATCACCCCATATATCAGATAAGCGTTGTATATACTATGTCAAGATTAATTGAAGGCAAAGTGTACCCTTACGAGTTAGAGGTTGGTCACTCTAAATCAGGTTCACATCAAGTATTAGTCATCAAAAGCCTAAAAGTCAAAGGTGATGACTTAGCCAAGGCATTAGAAGAGTTGCATTCTGCAATTAATGTATTCAATGAAATACTAAACCAAAATAATTAGATTCCCATATGGGGCTGAAAGTGGATAGGATGACATCACAGGATTAAGCAGGGGTAAGCCCTAAATCCCACTCTAAGATTTGTCAGAACGTTTGTTCTTGTATCCTCTCTAATCTCAACGACATATACTAACTATTCTAGAACAGTTATGTATAATTAATCGGTTGAGCGCGATTGAACAACAAACTTCCCACTGCTTGGAGCATGAAAAAATATCTCCTTTCACCGAAGCCCCATATATTACATTCCAAACAAGGAAGGGTGAAATGCCTTCTGTCTTATTTCAATGGTAACATTGAGATATAATAATGGTGAACCCCATGTGGGTTTATTGAAATCATCCAGCGCCGTGAGCGAGGATGAAGGAACATTGGCGTGACTAGAAAAGAGGTCTAGTCCTGAAACCTGAACCACGCTTCTGAGATTGTGAACGAAAGCATGTGACGATATGTTATTACTTTACAGTCAATATGATATGAAAGCAGGTAAGCCGATTCAACCATTTATTTTTATATTCTTGGTAGGTCATCTCTCCTCCTAACACTGTTAGGGGCTTGAGTTTGGAATACTACTTTCTGCATAACGTAAAGGCAGATAATAGAGGGGTAGCCGAGTACACGAATCCGGTGTGTACCAAAGCCGTAACCGAGGGGTTGAGTAAACGTAACTTGCTAGCGTAGACGTTTACAAGAAATCCCGCAAAGTCGCGAGACTACTCTCTATTTATCTGCGTTTTAGATATATGGGGATGTCCTACAAAGTGGCCTTACCATATGGTTGTAATTTTGCAATAGAAATAAACTCGGCGGAGGTGTTCGCAGGGGTGGCAGGGCTATATATACCGAAATGGGGAAATCTAAATTGTCAGCGAGTGTCATTCATTCGCATGTTTATCCTAGTGATATATTTAATCAACACCTCATCCTAGATACACAACCTTTGACACCTACAAATCAATACAATTTATTGGGTATAAACTACCCTTCCCATATAGTATAATATAATATACTAATATTAGTATGGTATAACATATAATTAATATCTATATTGTAACAGTCTCTGAATCTGCATTCATTTATCCTCGTTTATCTAGCCAAATGATAAATGGAAACGCTAGAAAAGTGGATTTCTGAGTCATATAGATATATTTTATATATTCATTTATCATTTATTATTATTATACATATATATTATTACACTTACTCTCTCTCAATATCTACTATTACCTACTACTATTATTATTATAGAGGTATGGTGATAAACATGATAAACGATACATGGATAGGAATATCTGCGATTCCTGAATAATTTCGCAGAATAAGGTTTATCATTGCCTAGATAAAGGGCATGATAAATGACATCACACTCAACAATTTATGGAAGACAAGAAATGCGTTTGGCTCACTTAGCGGTGCGTCATCTGACAAGCGAAGTAGTGACCTTTAGGGGGAATGACGGAGTGACAGAGTATTGGCATAAGTTGAGAATTGTAGGTTACTTACAGTAATTGAACAGATAGATACAGGAGTTCGCCCTTCTGACAAGATGAGGACAAGCCCTACTTCGGTAGGTGAGTTCAACTTTTGGAAGATTGAATACCTAACCCTATGGAGTTGTCTAAGGGTTGCTTTGCGCTATAAAAAAGAGCAGTCGGTATTGCGGTAAATATCATCAATGTGTTACTTCAGCACATTACATCACCTCCGAGTAAGACGGCATAGTACGTCTGTTCACCCTACACATCACACTCAAAGTACAAGGTTTTTACTTCCTAAAACCATATTTGATTGGGGCTGATTACCCCAAACTTAACTGAGGCTCAACCCAACATCATGTGTTGGAAAATCCTATTTATAGGTCTTACTCAGAATAAAACGGTTTATCCTTGTGCGTATAATGATGTTGGGCTTCCCCACTTTGCTCGCAAGATTAGTGGGAATTACATCTAAGAGTTGGGTTTTGATTAAGTAATAAATTATGGTCGCTTGAGCATCGTAGGTAATTTTCCCAACTAATCACATTCAAGAAAGGAGAGAAATAAAATGAACATATTTGTATTAGATAAATGCCCTAGAGAAAGTGCTAGAATGATGTGCAACAAACACGTTGTTAAAATGCCAACTGAAAGTTTACAAATGATTTCAACAATACTAAACTTGCATGGGTTGAAGAGTCCTTACAAACCTGTAATGTTGAATCATCCTTGTACCATTTGGTCGAGAGAGACAAAGCAGAATATGCAATTCTTACTAGACCATGCAGATGAGTTGTGTAAAGAGTACACTCGTAGATATAGTAAAGTACACAAAGTCGAACTCTCAATGAAAGAGTTTGCAGAAGAAATAGAACAATTACTATCATTATTACCTGACGATGGTTTAACACCATTCGCAGTAGCAATCAGTGATAATCAAAAATGCAGAACCGCAGTAGAAAACTTTGATAGTTTATCAACTGTCGAGAAGTACAGAGCATATTACATTCACGACAAGTATTGGTTTGCACAATGGAAGTGGCCGTTAAACCCACCTTCTTGGTATGCCAAACATGTGAATCAGTATGCTAGGTTTTAGGAGGAATAAAAATGACAAGATATAAGAAAACGTTGAATGCAGACATTAAGTTACATCGTAAATCAGAACGTTTGTGTGCGTTCATTCAAGAAGATGGACATAGATGTAATATCCCTTTCGTGGGATATACAGTGAAGCATATATATTGTGATGAACACAAACCCGATAACGCTGCTGATGATAACTCAACCGAACATAGAAATCTAAGAAATAGATATGCAAGAAATACAAACACCGAAGAAATGAGACTTTTCATTGTTGATTTAATGGAAAGGGATTCAGAGGGTTTATTGGGTAATAGTAATGGAAGGTCTACTGTTGGAAAGGAACTCAAGGAATTGAGGAAAGAGGTCAAGGAATTGAAGAAAATAGTCTCAGCAGTCAATAAGGAAAATAATAAATTAAGAAATGAAGGTAACGATACCTCTTCAGTACAGGCAGAGTTGTCTGAATTAAATAAAAAAGTTGAATCATTCAGAAAAACAACTCTAATTAATTCAGGGCGAATCGCTGATATTAAAGTTGATATCAATGCGCTAAAAGAAAAATGGGGTCTTTGACCCAAACATAGTCAAGTCGGTTTCCACAGTAATAAGTGAGATTCTCAAAAAATCGTGGTGTTGCTCTCTCCGCATAATCACTTCCCGATAACAAATGTAATAGAAATAAACTATTTTATGTAAAAGGCACAAACAATGTGCTATTTTGGACAGTTTAAGTAGTCTCAGGATTTATTTTTTGCAAGAATTAGTTTATCTCTATTATGAATGAGTAAAGAGCATAAGAGGAATTAAAATGGTAATAAATAACAACAAATTAAATAATAAAGAGTTTTACTGTGATATCTGTAATGATAAGGAACAGGTTGCAGTACAAACGGAATATGGTGAATATGAAATTGAAGAATGTCTTTGTGTTATGCAGAAGTTCTTTGAACGACATGGTATAGGAGTTGAAGATATTGACCAAGAAGATAATAGGTAGATGTGAGATATGCCATATCAGGAAACCTATTTGGAGTAATCAACCCAAAGATACTTGTTTAGACTGCTATCAGACCCTAACATGTTAGAGAGAGACAAGCAGTATATTAGATTTAAGAATGCACTTCTTTCAGTGAAAGAGATTCAAGCGTTTACTTGGTCTAGTCTGAAAGAAACAGACGAAATGAATAAGTTATTCTACGGTGATAGGATAGGTGAACACGGTAGACCAAAGTACTACAAAGTAGTAGTATTTCTTCGTGGAGGGCAGAACTTTGTATCTGCTTGCACAAAGAAGAACCTTGACCATTTGATTAGAAGATTCAAAAGACAATGGTCTGATGAAGAGGAATAATAATGACAGATGATATGATAGATATAATAGCAATCAACATAGATAAAATGAAGAATCATTACAATGGTATGGTTGAGGCGTATGAAAAGTTGCCTGAACTTAAACCTGTAAGAAAACAAATAATAGAAGATGCTATCTTAGTGATTGGGGTCACTATGGATGGCGTGATAAAAGAAATAATAGATGAAGGAGGAAAATTATAATGAAATTAGTTAAGAGTATGATAGGAGCAACAATTGGATTTTGTGTTGGTGGGCCAGTAGGTGCAGTAGCAGGTATTTGGATTGCCAATGATGGTACAAATGGAGATTCTTTTGATGTGTAAAGAAAGAGGAATAACAGCAATTGTAGAGTTTAAATACTCTCAGAAAGAATAAAAATAAGGAGGAAATGAAAATGATAAAACAAGAAAGTAATGTAGAGTTTAGGATGGTAAATGATGATGAAATGCCACCTATGGTAATAACGATGAATGACAATGATGAAGTTAAGGTAGTACTTAACCAACGTTTTTTAATTTGGCTATCGCTAAATAGAAAGACAATTGGTGGATTACCCGAAGCACTGTATGGTAAAATAGACATGCTTCTAGATGGATTCTTGAGAGAACAGAGAAACAATGAGAGGATGGATTTAGAATGAGTGAAGATTTAACAGAGAGTATTAAGGAACTAACTGAAAAAATTAGAACCGCAGTAGAGTTTCCCTCACAAATGGTAACAGAATGTATGGAACATATTATGAAAATTGATGCTAAGATTCAGCAGTTGGCTAAAGAATCAAGGCATTTAACTTTAGTAACATTATCTAGGATACAAATACTAATGACTGAGATGAGCGATACTGTTCAAACAATTGGAGAAGATTCAGATGAATAATATAGATAATGAAAGGAACTTAAAGAAAGGTAATAATTATCCTGCCTTAACTTCAAGATTGTTAGCATTGTCTGAGTCGGATGACTATGAGATAGCAAAGAAAGAATGGCGTATTACAGGTAATGTTTGGAAGAAGTCACCTATTGGAAGATATAGAGAGATTATTCTAAATCATCCTAGTGGACACCCACATAATTGTTTATGTGGTAAAGATATTGTATATCACTTTGAGATAGAGAATACTGTAAACGATGTTAAGGAGATAGTTGGTTCAACATGTATTAACAATTGGATGGTTCTAAGACATATGTCTGAAACGCTTAACATTCCTATTAGTGCTATCACTGAAGAAAAGATAGAAGAGTGGAAGAACGTTGCTGTTCAGACTTTGATTAGAGAAGCATGGTGGGATGATGAAGGAGAAGAGTTTACTAAACTGTTTGATGAAATCAAAGACTTAGATTTGAGACTTAACGTTAAGAAGACAGATAAGAAATACTATGACACTGAACTCAAAGAATACCGACCTGTGACTTACATTAGAAAAACAGGCTCAGGTAAGTTCGGTAGAGAAGATTATCAAATGGCTTCTATTGTTTGGAGATGGAATCATCCTGATAACAAGAGAGCGCAGAGTAAGACTAGAGGTTATCCTAACGATAAGTTGTTAGGTGATATGGATTTATTTTCAATATACATTGATGACTATCTAGAACAACTAGGTGTTGAGGACAAGTATGTAGAAGACAGGAAAGTATTCCTAGAAAACTTGGACTTGGATATTAAGGATAAGATGAGTAAACTCAGAGAACATGATGTTACAGAACGTAGGTTTATGGAAGCATGTCTCTACTTTGGTTTCCCTGTATTCAATGCGTTTGAAGATGGTATTAATTCTTGGGAACGTGGTTTTTTGAGAGATATGAAGCGATTATTCACTAGAGGAGGCGAACCAACAGTAAACCAAGCCGAAAGGTTAAAGGAGATTTTACTAACACGCAAGACTACCAAGGCAACAGAGCCACAACTTAACTTTCTAAAAGGATTAGGATATGAAGGGGATATGACATTACTTACTAAACAGCAAGCATCTGAGGAGATAGAAATATTAAAGAAAACCGATGCTTGGCCGATAGTAAGAAAAGGTACATGGAGGGAAGTTCATGAGTAAGAAGAATAAAGAAACAGTAGAAGAAACCGTTGAAGAACTAACAGAAGAAGTAGTGGTGGAGCAAACACCCGTAAACACATTGCAAGAAGATTTCAATCGTCTTCTAGAGTATGCTAAAAGTTTAGAAGGAACTATTCAAGCATTCAGACAGAAGGTTGAAGTTTACGAGTCAATGCAAATACAACTCCTAGGTGATAAGAAAGAATTGAAATCTTACATATCATCTTTAGAGAACACGCTTAATCAAGCGAGACAATCAACAGAGTCTTGAACATAGTTGAATTAAAAAAAAAGAAGGTAATAAAAATGAAATTGAGAATAATGAATGAAACAGGCCACACTGAACTAGAAGTATCTAGTGCAGAGATGATTGAGCAGATAGCAGAACACCCAACTCATTGGGTTTATGTTAACGGTGATATGGTAAGCAGACAGAACATAACCAACATAGATTGGTCAACTGTTGATAATGTAAACCTAGTCCCTGCTATTGTCGGCGGCTATTAATTCGATAAATAAAAGAAGTCGGATTTTCAAGAAACCCCTTGTGGTATATACACTTGGGAGATAACTACTATATGCTGCATTACGCACGTTTGTAGTCCTAACATCGGGGCAGATGTCAAGTAGGTGAGAAGCCTACTAAAAACACTTATTAAAGGAGAGAAGGAAAATGAAATTAGGAAATGAAGTATTAGCAGAAGCCGTAGAGAATATGAAGTATGCTAAATGGATAGAAACAGAACAACGAAAGGAAACATGGGATGAGATTTGTGATAGAAATAGAAACATGCATCTTAAACATCTAAAACAAACATTGGATTTAGATGAGGATACTTATACTACAATAGCAACTAGGTTATATGATGTATATGACAACTTTGTTAAAACTCGAAAGATACTTCCATCAATGCGTTCAATGCAGTTTGGCGGAAAGCCAATAGAAGTATCTCCAAATAGAATATACAACTGTGCATTCTTACCAATAGATAGTACACTATCTTTTAGTGAAGCAATGTTCTTACTATTGGGTGGAACAGGTGTTGGTTTCTCAGTACAGAAACATCACATTGACAAACTACCTGTTGTTAGAAAGCCTAGTACTGATAGAACTTATAGATACAAGGTAGCCGACACCATTGAAGGTTGGGCTGAAGCCATTAGAGTTCTTTTTGATAGTTATACTGGTAAGAGAACAACAATGCCTAGATTTGACTATTCAGACATTAGACCTAAAGGTGCTAGACTCAAAACAACAGGTGGAAATGCACCCGGCCCTGAACCACTAAAGAAGTGTATTGTTATTATACAAGGTATGTTCAATGAGATGGAAGAAGGACATAAGATTAAGCCAATTGAAGCACATGACATGATGTGTTATATTGCTGATACTGTATTATCAGGAGGTATTCGCCGTTCTGCTTTAATCAGTTTATTCAGTGCTGATGATAGAGAGATGATTAATGCTAAAGCAGGTAACTTCGCAGAAGAAGGTAACGCTCAAAGATATAGAGCAAACAATTCGGCAGTTGTATTGAGACATAGAGTTACAGAAGATTTCTTCAAAGAACTAATGTCTAATGTTGCTAACAGTCATTCAGGAGAACCCGGCGTTTATCTAACTAATGACAAAGATTGGGGTACAAATCCTTGTGTAGAAATTGGATTACGACCCTATCAATTCTGCAACTTGTGTGAAGTCAATGTATCTAATGTTGAAAACGAGGAAGACTTACTACAACGAGTAGAGGCGGCAACAGTCTTAGGAACAGTGCAAGCGACATATACTGACTTCCATTATCTTAGAGAAGTTTGGAGAAGAAACACTGAGAAAGATGCTCTTATTGGTATTAGTATGACAGGTATTGCTAGTAACAAACTCATGGATTCTTGGTATAGTAACGCGGCATTGTTAGTTAAGGCAACTAATGCTACTTACGCTAAGATGCTTGGTATTAATGAAGCCGCTAGAACTACTTGCGTTAAACCCGCAGGAACAACTAGTTGTGTTTTAGGTACTTCTAGTGGTATTCATGCTTGGTATGGTAAGTACTATATTAGGTCAGTTCGTGTAGGTAAGAGTGAAGCAATTTATCCTTATTTGTTAGAGAAACTGCCTGATTTGGTTGAAGATGAAATAGGTAAAGAAGATGAGAGTGCAGTACTATCTATACCACAAACTATTCCATACGACTATGTGACAACAAGAGCAGATGAAACTGCTTTGGATATGTTAGAGAGAGTAAAGTTTGTTTCTGAGAATTGGGTTAAAACAGGTCATCGTAGAGGAAACAATGGTCACAATGTTTCAGCAACTGTTTATGTTAAACCAACAGAATGGAAAGAAGTAACTCAATGGTTATGGGATAATAGACATTCATACAACGGTATGTCTTTCTTACCTTATCATGGAGGAGAATACAAACAAGCCCCATTCGAAGAAATAGATGAAGAAAGATATAACAAAATGGTCAAAAAACTACACCCAATAGATTTGACCGAAGTAATAGAATTGGAGGACACCACCAACCTTCAGGGCGAAATAGCCTGTGCAGGTGGAGCATGTGAAGTATAGATGTTAATTAAAGAGAAAGATTTCCTTAACTTCGAGTATGTTATTAGGACTAGTGTAACTATCCCTCAAAGGGTTTGGTTAGACAAGAGTTTCAAACTATACAAGAGTGGTAATCTTAGATACAGTAAGTTGTATCATTCTATGGAACGTGCTGTTGTAGGAGGGCATAGTTCTTTCAAATCAATGGAAGAACTTGCCTCTCATATAGAAAGAGACGCATGGTATTTACACAATTATGGTGATGCCAAATATTGGGAAAAAGAAAATAAAAAGGTGAATAAAAATGGTAAAAATAAAAATAATAATTCCCTCAGTGGGAGATGACTCAAGAAATTACACAACTAGTAGTTTTTTATTGAGGTCATCTAAGAAACAGTTATTTCGTAGTATTTGGATGCGAGATAGATTCAGCAAGTATGTAACTAATAGAAATGTTATAAACCAATTTGGGGAATTACAATGGCAAGTAACTAGGCCAAGTCTATCAAATGTTAGAGGTGAACAAGACCCCATACTAACAAATACTTCTGCACTAATAACTAATGCATTATTAACTAAAGTACAGAATGAAAACTTCTTGAACACTATAACTTTCAAATACCATAATGGTGAAAGTATTATTGTTTATGGTCGAAAGGGTAGTGGACATTATATTGATGGTGTTAGAGTAAGTAAGAAAGACCTTGCAGTTGTTCTATCTAAGATAATAATTCGTGGTGCGTTTGTAAGAGATGTACTTGTAATGGATGATTATATTGAGAAGGTTGTTCACTATCCACCTAATGTTCTTCATGCTATTGAGAATAGAAGTAATTACAATTTTTACCATGTAGGAGAAAAACATGAGGTGTTGATTAATACTAAAGTAATCAGTGAAACCGAATGTGCTTTAGAGATTTCAGAAGGTGTTTGGGGTGCTATTACTCTCAAAGATTTGAATGTGTTCATTAATACATTTAGGTTTGGTCAATCTAAGTCCAAGACTTGGTATAGAGCAGACCCTTCAAAACTATGGCAATTGTTGATGGGTAATATGCCTAGTCCAACAGAACAGAAGTTATGTATAGCGTGGTTAATGCAGAACAGAAAGCATAATATGGTTGAAGACAGAGCAACAAAACTACTACATGATATGGATGCTGAATATCCGAATATTAGATTGGTTCAATTCATGAACCCAATGAACAAGGCTCTATTCGTTAGAGGTAAAGTTGCTGATTGGGTTGTTGTTGATGAGAAGAAAGGTATGAAACTTGGTCATCAGAATGTTAACACATACATGATTAATGGTAAAGATGCAGGTGGAAAAACTTGGAAAGGTCATTCCCTTACTGGGCCAATTTGTATAGATAATATACATAGGAACTCAAGCATTGGCGACCAACTAACTGCTAGAGCATTAGCACTAATGAATGATGAAACTTCTGCTAAGAGTATCTATACTATTGTTGATTATGTTAAACAAGCATCTGAAAGAAACCTAGTAAACCCTGATAATTACCGTATGGATATGTCTAAACTAAACTCTTGGTCTAAACAGAAAGAACAAGACTATGCGGCAAAGAAAGCATTGGAGGCTAAAGCGTGAAGTGTATGGAGTGTGGCTCAACCGAATCATCGTTTGATGATAGGTTGGGCTACCACATATGTTCTGATTGTGGTCTTGTGCTTAATGTTGAAATGTTTGAAGAGACTTCCGATGTAGGAGAATCAGATTCTAAATATGGTGTGGGTAGTATAATACAATTAGGCGAAAGTACTACAACATCTAGAAAATATAATCTAAGGCTCAACCATCTTAAGACTGAAACAAAGAGTAAGTTTTGGTCAGAAGGAGATATAGCAACTCATAATACTTGTATGATGTATTTATCTCCTTACAAACCATACCAACTCTCTCTCAGAAGAGAAGTAGAATATTATTACCAAGAGTTACAACGGAATAGAGTATTGGTTGGTTTACCAACGGAAGTAAGGGCGGCAGGTTTAGCATACTTTATTCTAAAGGATGAAAGTATTTTTGTCTCTCTCAAGTCTTTACAGAAAACATCGGGAGTTCATAGAAGTAAGATAATGAAGGCTTCTAAGAAAATAGCCAAGTTTTATCGTAAGTCTCATATTTTTGGTGTTAGAGATGTACACGATGTAGTGACAGTGTGTTTAGATAAATCAGGAGCAGATATTAAGGATAGAAATCTTATTTTTGCTTTTGTTGACTATGTATCTAACTATTATGAATCAGTTAATGTTAGAGTTGGTAATGGTGAAATCGCGGGAGCAGTATATATTGCATGTAAGATGCTAGGCCATTCCGTATTACAGAGAGAATTAGCATCAACAGTTAATATCAGTGAAGTAACACTGAGAATACACATAAGAAAGATATGTGAATTAATACAGATAGAAAGAACTATCTTGAATAAATATAATGTAAATAAAATAATTGGAGGAATAAGAGAATGAGAAAAGTAATGATAATAGGAACAGGTGGAATTGGAAGTTATTTGGTTGACTTCCTATCGAGAATTGGTATATACGACATAACAGTATTTGATGATGATAAGTTAGAAGAGAAGAATCTAACATATCAAAACTTTATGGCTGATATGGTAGGACAAACTAAAGTTAATGCTCTAAACAATAGATTGAAGGTAAACGGGTTAAACCCTGTGAAGCCTCAACCTTATCAAGTATTAGTAGAGAAACAATTGAAAGGATATGACCTAGTAGTTTGTTGTGCTGATAATCTAGCAGTAAGGCGATTACTATATCGTCAAGGTTATGGTGATGCTGCTAAGATTAAGTGGTTAGACCTTAGAGCGCAAGGCCGTAACGCGGCATTAATCTCTTACAAGGTTAACGCTAATCTTGTTGATGATTTGTTATCAGGTGCAGAAGGTTCATTCAGTTGTCAAGGTGGAGATTGGGATGGTAGTCCTGAACAAGTAAACTGTATGCAGGTTGCAATTGCAGGTATTGCAGTACAGTGGATTCAACGATGGTGGCAAGACAATGAGAACGTTGCCGATAAAATGGTGGTAAACGTATGAGAGCGAGTTCAAAGATACACGTTGAGTATGAAGTGCTTAAACATCTAATGGATAAGATTGACTTATCTGAATTAGAAGAGAAGATGTGTCCTTCGGGAGATAAAACAGCCGAGAAAAGATTCTTGGATGGGGCTGACTCTGTTTCCTCTCTCATCAATAATATGATGAGTAGAAGATTACATAGATTACCAAAGACCCATCCTGCATACAAGGAGAAGGGAGAATGAAGTATATCTGCTTTTCAATATTAGAAAAGACTCTTTGTGGTAAAGAGGATGAACCTGTTCCCGAACATTTGGCAGATAGCAGAAGGTTCTGCAATGACTGTGTTCAAGTGATGTGGAAGGAACAATACAGGCGAAGAATAAAAAGTGGTGTAAGTACCTTTAGTAAAACTACAACAATAGTAGAATCTAAAACAGAAACCAAGGTCGAGGGTAAACAAATACTCAGACCAATAAAAGCATTAAGACATTATATGAAGGTGAAAATATGAGTGATGAAGAGAATATAGAAGACATAGACGAACAGATGATTGATGAAGTTATGAATGTAATTTCAACAGATGGATATTACCAACAAGCAGAGATAGTAAAGGTTACTTGTCCTGTTTGTGGTGAGGAGTTCTTAGGAACTAAAAGACATGCAGGTGGATTCATTGCAGGACATCGAGCCTATCATGAGTTTGTTAACAGTCAAGATATGATTATAGATAATATGGGAGGAATATAAATGACAGAATTAGAAACAATAAAGTGTGTAATTTGTGGTAGGGATATAGAACACAAAGTACACGATGGAAGAGTGTATTGGACACAAGGAAATAATGCACAACCTGTTGCAGATGGAAGATGTTGCGATAGATGTGATATGGGAGTAGTTCTCCTTACTAGGCTGAAAAATGCAATGGGGGAAGAATAAATGGGAAAGATGGGAAGAAAGTTTCAAGAAATGCGCGATGATTATGAACAAGCATTACTTGATGGAAGAATAGATGAAAGTCTAACTTTTTCTAATTGGATTCAATTAGAGAAAGCAACAGCAAAAATAAAGAAAAACGAGGAGGAATAAAAATGGAAGAAGAAGTAACAGAAAATGAAAAGGCAATGAAGGAGTTTGATTGGAAACAGCACATACGAGATGTGCATAATGATATGGCGGATGATATAGAATATCTCTTCCCTAACAATTCCACTGAAGCCTTCATGACAGCAATATGGAAGATGTCAATAGATACATTAGAAGGTATGGAAGTACAAGTAATTGTTGATGATAAAGATGATTTATACATCAGCAGTGGCGACCCATCCTTTGTATCATTTGAAGGACATGAAGATGAACTAGTAAACGGCGCACCGATGAGAATACCGATTAAATGTTGGATTCACACTCATCCTTTTGGTCAGGCTTATTTCAGTTCAACTGATTGGTCAACAATTAACACTTGGAAACCTATACTAAAGTCTGCTATTGTTCTTGGTGATAACCAATACTTAGCATTCAATCCTGAAACTATTGTAGCAAAGAAGGTTTTCTATGGGCTACTAGAACAAAAGAGTTCATACAGTGGGGAAGAGGAATGAGATTAATTAGTTTAGTAACTAATTCAGGTGTCACTACTCTAAAGGTAGATGATATTAGTGGGTATTGTATCAATGAAGAAGCACAAGGTATGTTGAAGAAAAACACATATACTACTGACATTCATATGATTAGTGGTACTATATTTACTAGTCATATGAGTGAAGCACAACTTCATGCGTTTGAAGATGTGATGCACGAAAGAAGGAAGGCGAAAGAAGATGAGTGAAGTAGAAGAGATAGTAATAGGTAAGTTGAGGCAACGAGCCGAAATAGGTAAGAGAAAGTATAATACTACTATGGAAAGGAAAGACCTAACTCGTAAAGCATGGTTAATCCATGCACAGGAGGAGGCTCTTGACCTAGCAGTATATCTACAAAAATGTATAATGATGGAGGAAGAATAAATGAATAAAAGTAAAAAATTGATAGAAGATGCGAATGATGTAGCGAAAGGTGTTAAAACACTAGTAAAACATAACACGGAACTGTTAGACCTTGTTTGTTTTATGCGGAAAATGTTGGATGACTGTATGATTACCAAGAATGGTATGACTGAACAGATTGATTTCTCTAACAAGAAATTAGATAGGGCATTTACTATTATGATGGAAGTACAACACGAAAAAGACATACTTAAGGAATTAAAACGCCAAGAAAAGACTGATAACCTACATGTTGAAGGGATAATTGCATTTGATGGTGGCTCAGAGCCTACCATTGATGCTTTTTATGACGAGGAAGAAATATGAGTGATGAAAGATTAACTATGGAAAATAGCAGACAAACAACTCTCAAGGAGTATGGATTTGTATTCTTAATACTAACAACTTTGTTAGCAGGATGTACAATCCCAACACCTGATGAAGTGTTTGAAGAAGAAACACAAACACCTAAAGAATGGACAACCATTAATGGTACGTTCACATTTTTAATTAACGACAGTAATAACTCAACACAGCAAACTGTTTGGTTGGATGTTAATACTACTTATGGTTTGATTGAGTTAGATTATTTTAATTATAATGTAACTCATCTTAGTTTTGATATTGTGAATAACTCTGTTATATTTAACAACTATTCATTTAATATCGAGGGTCATCTTCTGCAAGATGGTTTACTATGGAATACAGGATATGCACCACAATTTGGAAATGCAACACTTATGTTTGCTACTTTCCCATTTGATGTAACTGTTGAATATGAAGTAAAGTATCGTGTATGGAATGGTAGAGAATGAAGAAGAAAGCAATAACCGTTCAGTTCCCTGCTCCGCTTCCTGCGGAGATAGAGTGTCCTATTTGTTTAGGTAACAAGTGTATTGTTTGTGAAATGAGTGGTAAAATAAAACTAGTAGTTGATGCTAAAGTCCCAATACAAAAGGCATTGATAGTGAAGTATGTTGCTAACAATATTAACTCAATAAGTTCAGAACTATCTAAGAACTATGGTTTAGTTCCTGAGATAGAAACTATGGAAGTTTTTGAACATCCTGAGAATAGAACATATGAGATAATTAAGATTAGTAGTTTAGGGGGCGTGGTGTATATCGCCACAAGAGTAGATGACGTTGAAGGAATTAGAACGTTCACCTCTCTAAAAGATTTGAATAGATTTAAGGAAGGTTGGTATGAATGAGTGATGATAAACCGAATAATGGTTTAGATATACATCTCACTCAATGTTGTGGTGCAACAGTATGGATTTACACCGATTATAGTCAAGGTGGAGAGTTGATGATACCTATTTGTTTTTCCTGTAAACAGAAAGTAACCTTAGAAGGAGAGATAGTAGAATGACTGGTTTTGGTTTATTTAAGGTTACTATTGTTCAGGAAGAGAAACAAGTCTGTCCTAAAAAATCTGCTTCTGCAAAAAAGAGTTGGATAACTAGAGAAGAAAGAGAAGAAAGAGAAAAAAGAAGGGAACAGGAAGAATCAGATAGTGAAGATTGGGAAAATCTTCCTAAATTATTTTTTCACAACAAAGGAGGAGAAGAAGAATGAGTAAAGAGTTAGAAACAGTATTAAGAATACCAAGAAATGCGACAATGGAAATGATAGTAAAGAAAGGACAATACTACAAAATAGATGTAGTAGATGTTAGGTGGTACACTAATGGTAAACCGTCTAGAAAAGGAATCCGAATGAACATGGATGAACTAGATGTTTTACTGAAAGGTTTGACTAAGATTAATGATAATTATAAGGTGAACTCCGATGAGTCTAATTAGATTTGCAAGAATGTGCGAAGCAATAGAACAACAAAATAGAACAACAGACAAGATTAGAATACTAGATGAGTCACTTAGTTCATTTAGTAACCCTAATGTTGTATTAGATATTCTATCACTAAATCTTGAGACTAATAACATTGGTAACAAGAGAGCAGTTACATGGATTGCTAACTCATTACAGATGTTTGAAGATGAGGTTAAATCACAAGCAGGTATGTGGAGTGATTTAGGTGAAGGGATATACAAGTTTCTAGATGGTGAGTGGAACAATGATTCTAACTATACAATTAGAAATATGTATTCGCTTTTGACATTAGATTGTTCTTCTATCAATAGTAATTCATACACTATGATTAATGAAGCATTAAATAAAATGTCAGCATTAGAAGTTAAGTGGTTTATTCGCTATTGGCTTAGACATCCTAGAAACGGTGTCGGGGAGAAGGCTCTTTCTTCTCTATTGAAGCGTAGGTTCAACACTCAATTTCGTGAAGAATATCTCAAACTACATTCACCTGCTGAAGTGTTTAGGTATCTATCTAGTGGTAATACACCACCAACACATTCAGGAGTTGGTAAGTATATTCAGTGTTCACTAGCGAAGAAGTTTAAGACCCCGTATGTAACACCTGATAATTATCTAATTGATTACAAGTATGATGGTAATAGGTATCAGATTCATCGAGACAAGGATAACGTAATTATATTCAACAGGAAAGGTAAGGTAGTCACTAGACAATATCCTGACATAGTTGAGTTGGCTAAAACGTTTAATGCTAATACCTTTATTTTAGATACGGAGATTTATCCCGTAGAAAGAGTAGGTAGTACAGCACCTGCTGACCATAAGAAACTAGCAACAAGAGTTCATTCTAAAGACATTGAAACTGCGGTGGAAACATGTCCTGTACACTTAGTTATCTTTGACATATTGTATTACATGGGTCATAGTTTGATAGAACAAAAATACAAAGAACGTTTAATTCATATGCCTGACTTTCCTTCTATTAATAGAGCAATATCCTTTACAGATAAAGACATTGAAAGAGCCTATAACATGGCTATCAACGAAGGCTTTGAAGGTATTATGATAAAAGATTTAGACGCTACTTATCAGGCAGGAAGAAGAACTAGTGCTATGGTAAAACATAAACCACCTAGAATTGATTTAGATGTCGTAATAACTTCTGCTAAGTATGGTGATGGTAAAAGAAGTAATGTCTTTGGTACATTTGGTATTTCAGTTAAAGACGACTCTTCTCCTATTGGTTTTACTTCCGTAGGTTCAGTAGGAACAGGATTGTCTGATGGTGATTTGATGTTTCTAACAACTGAATTAAAGAAAATTATTGATAAGTTTAATGCTGATGTTTTCCATGTATTACCTAGAATTGTGTTAGAAGTGACCTGTGATTTAATATCAAGGGATGCAGAAGGTAATTATGGACTGCGTTTTCCTAGAGTTTTAAGGATTAGAAACGATAAGTTCGCTAAGGAATGTAACTCTATTTTAGACTTGCAGATGATGGCTTAGGGTAAATGGTTATGTACCTATTCGCATAGGGCTAATCGTGTGGAATACAGCGTCAGTTGTTGGATTAAACAAAGATGTTATTTCAGGTGTATGTGCAATACTAGCAAAGCCTGTGGTTGTTATCAATAGAGATAGTAATCATGATTTGGGGTATAAAGTCAAACTCTCAATTGTAATGAGAGGAGATATGCACTTACTAACTAAAGTACAACGGGTCTTCATGCAGAATGGTATCTACTGTAATATCAAAGAAGTAGAGTCTAAAGTAAGACCTAGACCAATATTGAGGATAGGAAGATTGGAGCATATTAGAAACTTTCAATCAACCTATCTTCAAAATGCTTTAGATGAAGACAATGCTCTTTACATTGGGGATGAAGGTAGTAGAGATGTATGGCTAAAGTTTCTATTGATACTTGCTAATGTTGAAGGGAAGAAACATCTTACATCCGAAGGTCTTGATGAGATATTGAAACTCAAAGGGGTACTCTGATGTTATGTTCTAGATGTAATCATAGAGAGTCTGAACATAATAAAGATGTATGTTCTGTTTGTTCTATTAGTTTAGTAGGTCAAAAAATAGAATCCTTTGGTTTTGGTGAAACAAATGAAGATATGTCTGATTTTGAGATAGTGAGACATCACACTGTTAGGATGTTAATGGATGGATGTAGAGAATGCGGAAACAAAGACTTCGGTTTTGAGGTTGGAGTTAAAGAAGAAAATAAATTAAAATGGTATGTAGCACACATACACTGTGGAAATTGCCACACACAATATAAAGAAATAATGGAAGTGAGAATAAATGAGTCTGATAAAGACAGCAAATGAACATATGAATAACAAACCAATGATAATAGTAGGTAACACTAAACTAGACAAGATGGACAAAGCGTTGTCCTTTGTGTCCAACAACCCTATTGTAATGTATGCTAATGAATATACTATTGAAGATAATTATAGTATTCCTAGTGATAGAGGTATTATTATTGATGAAGTACACTATAAACCTAATACTGCTTTAATCAAAAAGACAATGTTAGAGTATAAAGGACAGGTTATATTAGTTTCTGATAATCAGAAATCAGTGCCTAAAGAATTGTTTTCATTATGTAAATTAAAGAGAGCAGGAAAGAAAATAGAACATGAAGTAAAATCACCTAGAGCAGATGATGCGAAAGAATATGATATTGATATGTATCCTATGATAAGAGAATATTTGAAAAATCCTAACCGAGATGAAATAGCATCAATGTTGAAGTTATCTAAACCTAGTGATATTCATTTCTTATCATGGTTAGTTCCTAACCTACATCCTAACAAGTTGTCATTTGTAGATTTCTCAGTTAAGAGACGTTGGCCTAGTTCATATTTTTATGAAATGCTTGCATACACACATGATGGTAGATTAAACCGAAAGATGCAAATGCCTAAACGCGGCAGTTATTCTAAACTACCCAACTTAGCATCAAGGTTAGGATTAAAACGTCATGAGTGTTATCTACTCACTGATTTACTTAAGGATGATAAGTTTGCAGAATATGCTAAAACTAAACTAAACAATGGTGAATGTAGACTATTGGGTTTAGGAGAAAAGAAAAGAAGAAAGAAAACAGATAGAATAGTACCACAACAAGGGTTGGGAGAGTGGTTTTGAATGGATAAGATATGCTTATCCTGTTTACACGTTTTACCTCACGTTAGAACAAAAAGAGGTAACTTAGTCTGCAAAAGATGTGGACACCCCACTAAGGAGGAAATAAAAAATGTATAATAATAAGAAAAATAGAAATGCTAAAAACAAGAAAAGTAAGCAACTTTACACTAATAGAATGTGGCTTGAAGAACAATATGTGTTAAAGGATAAGTCTGCTAAAGAAATAAGTGATATGTTTAATGTTCCAGTTGGAACTATAATCAAATATATTGAAATGTTTAATTTAGAACTTGAACATAATAAAGAAGAACAACAAGTTAAGGAATACTTCGAAACTGTAAGTAAACCTGAGAAAGTTAAGAAAGGGATTTGGGGGTCAAAACCTAAGAAAAAACCTAAAACGCAGAAATATAAATCTAAGACTGTTCTTAAGAGGTTGTTCTACGATAAAGATATGCCTATCAATCAGATGGCAAGAGAGTTTGGTGTATCTGAAGCAGTAGTCAGATACTGGTTAAGAAAATATGGTTTAACAAAATCGGGTAAAGCCGCATATAGAACACGAAAAGAGGATAGGGTGTTATTAGCACAACAGCAAACAATCACCCCTAAAACTATTCAAGTAAACCCTTATTCTAAACCTACACCTAGTAATATTACAAAGAATAGAAAAGCGTATAGTACTATTAGAAACTATGAAACAGGGTTGTATGATGTTGTTGGTGTTATAGAACATGAGCATGGTTATAATCATCTTGAACATGGTATATTCTTAGAGTTAACAAAAGAAGATGCTTCTGAATTAGCAGTTAATCTGAATAGAGCAATGGGTCTTAGAGACTCTGAAGCAAATACAATTATTCTATCTTCATTAGGTTGGGATAAAAAGGTGAGACAATGAGCGAATTATGGACAGAGAAATATAGACCAACTAGATTGAGTGAGATAGTAGGACAACTAAGTTTTGTTTTAGATGCAGAACATTGGGTTACATCAGGTAATATGCCTAATGTATTGTTCTACGGAGTGGCAGGTACAGGTAAAACTGCGGCTTCTATTGCATTAGTTAATGAGTTACTAGGAGATAATAAACAAGGTAACTTCTTTGAGATTAATGCGTCTGATGATAGGAAACTAGAAACTGTCAGAACCAAGATTAAAGAAATCGCATCTACCAAAGTTATCGGTGATGCTCCTTTCAAGATTATACTTCTTGATGAGATGGATGGTATGACTAAAGATGCTCAAAATGCATTGAAGAGAGTTATGGAAAGGTATGCCGATAATTGTAGGTTCATCATTACATGTAATGAGAGACACAAGATTATTCACCCTTTACAATCTAGATGCGCCAACTATCAATTTAAGAGAGTCAACCCTACAAGTATGTTAGATATTTTCACAAAAATATTGGATGAAGAAGATGTAAATCAGTATTCTAACGAAGAGTTGCAAAGGTTTATTACCTATTTGCAGGGTGATTTGAGACGAGGGATTAACGAATTACAGGCATCCTCATCGAGTAATCGAAGCCTACAAAACCAAATAGACAGAAGTTTAGAACCGTACTCTGAAATAATGAAAATGATAAATGAAAATGACTATAATAATGCTTTAGAGAAGGTGCATAAATTGATTTACGATTCTACTGATATGAAGACTATATGCATTAATTTGCACGATATTATATTAAAGATGGATTCTTCGCACCAATCCAAGTTCAAGATGCTCCGTGTAGTAGGAGAGGCTGAGTGGAGAAGTAGTAATATGACTCCAAAAGTACTAGCATCTTGGATGATAGGACAGATGGTTTAATGGAAGGAGTGGCAATTTTACTTGGGTTTATTGTATTAAGATTTTTAATGAGAATGGATAAACGAGGTAGGAGGAGATGGTAATGAGTAAATTAGATATTAATGAAGACGGCGTAGTGGATTTTAAAGATGTAGAACATCTTCTACTGCGTTATGAGATTATAGCGTTAGGCGGTGCGTTGCTGATAGTACTGCCTGTATTAAACACGCTAAATTATATCAGCGTAGATTCCAATTTCTTTTGGATATTATGTGGCTTAGTCATGTTGACAGAAGGATTAGTGGAAATAAAACACGAAAGAAAAAAAATGAAACCCCAAAAGGAGGAAAAAATAAATGAATGAAAATGAAATAAAGGAAATGATAGCGAAAACAGCGTCTGCAATCGGTTTAACCGAAGCAGAAGCACTAGCGAGGTTTGATGACATATGTCAGAAGAACAGCGTTAGTGTCCAAGATGAAGGCATGTTATGTCTAAATCTTTGGAAAGAGTTCTACAATAGTGCGTTAAGAGCGCAAAAGAACAGTATGAACACCAATGCAACAACAAGCAGTGGCGGCTTTTACAAACAAGCGTTTGGTTTCTTTGCATCACTAGATGAAGCAAGAGATATGTTAGCAAGAAAGAATGAAGCAGTTATTACTGATTATAGAAGAGATAAAGATACGTCTTTCTCTACTGGTCAAGTAGCAGTGTTCACTGAAGTTGATGGTAAGTACGAAGGTAGAATGATGAGAGATGGTGAAGAGTTAGTTAAGTCTATGGATAAACTACCTGCTAACCATACTGATATGGATGACGGTACATACGTCACTCCTCTTGACACAAACGATGCTGATTGGAATAAAGCAAGATATGGTAAACCACTTGCTGTTTCAGAATGGAGACGCTCAGGTGTTTTCATTGGAGAAGTTGATGGTAAGTTTGGTAAGTTCTTCTTTAACTACAAAGGAGAGTCTACAAAAGACTTCACCCCCAAGACCTTTGAGTTTGTACACTTTGATTGTATCTTGAACTCAAATGATGGTACTAAGATACATGGTGGAAAAGCAAGAACCCTAGAGTCTCTTGTTGTAAACAGTTCTCTTGCTGATGATGACCCTCGTAAAGAAGATACATCTGACATAAACATGCAAGACGCTTTAATGGAATACAGCGAAGCGAACTTCTGTCCTATTGTTGATTTAGGACAAGCACACAGTATGGTTATGGATAAAGACTACAATGATAGGTTTGTATTTACTGATGGTGATGTTACTACTGTTAACATGAATCAGACAAAGAATGGTAATAGATACTTTGTTCTAGCAGACTTCAACTCGGAGTTTTCTCTAGATGATGATAACCTAACATGTTGGACACCACCACATATAGAAATAGACTTTGGTATTGGGTCAAAGGTTGTTGTTGTTGGTAGAACTTCACAAGGCACTGATGAAGAAGGTAATTTAAGACCCATTTCATTAAATGTTAACGGAATACTAGTGACAAAGGCTAGAGGTGGCAGTCCTGACGAAATCACCCATATAGAGGATGACTCTGATGGGTTCGATGACGATTGGATGCCAGTATAATTATTGTAACCGTGTAACCATACACATATTGTTGGTCTTAGGGGTGCAACGCCCCTAACTCTTAAGGAGGAAATTAAATGAATAAAGGATACTATAATGAATATACAATAACTTCGTATGCTGATGATGATGATATAATTCATGGTCAGTCATATGCAATAAGGGTTAGTAACATTGATTTTGTTACTTGGAAACCCAATAACGAACTTAAAAACGAGATTTGGATGAAATTACATACTAAATCCGGTAAAGAAATAAGAGTAAAGGTAGATAAAGATGGACTAAATGAAATACTAGCAACAGTTGGTAATGATTTAGTGCAATTTGAAAATAGGAATAGGAATGAATATGAGTTGGAACACAGGAAAAAGTACAGGAACTAAGACGTTTGAAGAACGAAAGAAAGAAAGGCTTGAGCAAATCAAGTATAAGGCAGAAGTAGCACAGTCATACATGTGTCTAGGTATTTGGGGAGAACCCAAATCCGCTAAGTCAGCAATATCGTTAGATATTTTAACTGATGAAGATATTAAGAATGATATGAAAGTATATGTTTTTGATTTTGACAACAGGGCTATTGACGTTAAGAGAAACCACTATGGTAATATAGCAAACATTGTTGTAGATAACCCTATCGAAAGAGAGGAAAATAGTTTGGTTAACTTTGAAGCGACTATGGCTAATGCAAGAACCTTTTATGAAATGGCTATGGAGTGTTTAGCAGAAGGTAAACTAAAAGCCGTAATTGTAGATGGTGCAGATAAACTACTTACAGATGTTTGTGAAACTCACATGAGAAACAAACACAAGATGGATGCAGATACTGTTATCAAACAACCGCCGTATGTTTGGGGAGATAGAAATACTCCTTACAAGAACTTCTTACATAAGCAAGTTCTAGAAATGGCTTGTCATAGAATAGTGATTGCTCACTCTAAAGATAAGTATGCAGGAAACCCCAACCCTGTTGGTGTTATCGCTAATTGGCATGACTCAACAGAAGATATCTTTACTGCTACAATTCGTATGCAGAGAGACTTAAGAAAAGGCGGAGCAGAATATACTGCTCTGTTTGAAGCAAGTGCAAGAAAGCCTGAACTGATTGGTAGTAGAAGAAAAGTACTAGTTATCAAAGACGGTAATGTTGATTGGACAGGCGTTGAAGAAATAAAAACAGGCGAACTTTAAGGAGATAATAATATGGTAATAACAATAGAAATAGAAGTGAGCGAGTTCAAAGACTTGATAGAAAGTGTTGCATTGAAAGGCAAATACAATAGTGGAGATACTAGTAAGAATGGTCAGTTGAGTAATTATGCTTGGCTTATCAGTGATG
>Ga0315315_10000268_pt1 | contig 41104 bp, 33 predicted proteins | sample M140m3416metaG_FD_203699 | JGI IMG/M metagenome (GOLD analysis project Ga0315315, IMG submission 203699) | Ammonia-oxidizing marine archaeal communities from Monterey Bay, California, United States - M1 40m 3416 | ecosystem: Environmental > Aquatic > Marine > Intertidal zone | place: USA...
TGTATCTATGAGAAGGGAGTACGTTTCACTGTGTACATTTTCCATCATCAATTGAAAGCCATATGCTGCTCTGGCTTCTGGTAACTGTACTTCACTTAGAAAACGTTGCCCTAAATTTTCTAGTACGATACCATCTGAACCGGCAAAGAAAGCAAGTATATGCTTTATAAAATGCTGTTCATCTTTATTCAAGGTTTTCCAATGTTTGAGGTCCTTGGATAGATCAATTTCTTCGGCGCGCCAAAAACAATCCATCATTTTTTTGTAATGACCCCATATTTCGTTGTCAGAAATTGGGAACATAACATAGCGATTGGGATTTTCAGTAAGGAGGGGTTCTGGGATTTTAGACATTCCTAGATATTATCAATATAGATTTAAATATTTTTTTATATATATTTAATTCATTTTATACCTTTAAGTAGCCAAATAGAAATTATTTTTTTACAAATTAGCTACAAATAAGTAAGAAATTATATTATTATAACTAATTAATATAAATATAAATTAAATAATCTTGTTAATTAATATATTTATGGTTTCAATAGGAAACGAAATAGCAAATAAAGATTTAATTTTAAGCAAAATAGATAACGAAATTAAAACTCAGCAGAAATTTATTTTGAATCAATTGGGCGATATTGAAGAAAAAAGAAAATCCAATGAATATTTGAATACTATTTATGAAGATTATATGAAATTTAAAGAATACATGGTGAAGGAAAAAACAGAGCAACGATTTTTATTGCAAAATTTATTGTCTTATTTAGAAAAATCAAAAATGGAAGAATTTTACGCTTCTCGTTTATTACAACAATTAGATATTGAAGAAAAAAAAGTTCATGAAAAATTAGATAAGGTAAAAATTGATTTGAATGAGCTTATTGGATATAAAAATAATAACGAATAAATATATATATATGTCGCAAGATGGACAAGCAAAAATAAATCAGATAAATGATACATTGGGAAGGTATACTACGGTATTAGCTCAGTGTATAGACAGTAAAACTAAAAACCACGCTCTTACAAAGGAAAAATTAGAAACTATTGCAACTTTAATAAAAAAAATAGAGGAAAAAATTAATACTACCCAAAATAATGTAAAAGTATTAGATGAAAGCCGAAAGGAGTGGGAAGTAAATTTGAGGAAACAAACAGAAACAGAGAATGTGAAATTAAAAGAACAAATTGAAGAAGAAAGAAAAAAGGAGAACGAATTGAAAGAACAGATGAGGATCGATGGAGAAAAAAATTCCCAGTTAATGGATGCAGCTAATATAAAACGACAGCAATTGAAAGCCAAATTGGATGAATTGACAAAAGGAAAAGAAGAAGATAATGAGAAGCATAGAAAAGAACTTGAGGATATCAACGCCGAAAAACTTAAAGCCGATGAACAACATCAAAAAGATATACAAACCGCAAATGCAGAACGTGAACAAGCAAAGGAAAACATTAGGAAAAATGAGGAGATTCTTAAAAATGAATTAGCGGACGCAAAACAAGAACGAGCGAAAAAAGATCAAGAATACCAAGCACAATTAGCAAAGCTTGGGGAAGACAAAGATGCGGCTGCTAATTTATTAAAAGAACGAATTAATGAATTAAATCAAGAAATTGAAAAAATGTCTAATGAAAAGGCCGCTGAATTAGAAAAACAAACCGCGGAAAAAGATAAGCTTGCAGGAGAATATGGACAAAAAGAAGAAACGCATCTAGCAGAAAAAAAAACATTACAAGATGAGCTTAAAGCGGCAAAAAAATCACATTTGGAAGAAGTTCAAAGGTTGAAAGCTGAACACACGGAAGAAATGGAGGGAATTAGGAAAAGCCATGAAGAAGTTTCCGCAACGCAAAAGGAAGCACAAACAAAAAAAAATGCGGAAACGGATGAATTAAATAAAGCATTGAAGTCTTGTGAAACAACGAAAAAAGGATATGAAGAAGTTATGAATAATAATCAAGCAAAAATGGAAGAGTTGATGAAAAAATATAAAGATAATGAAAACATCGTCTTAGATGAGATCATTGCTTTATTAAAATCAGTAGGTGATATAGAAGTAAAGCAACTTCAGTCGTTGACAAGTTCGGGAAGTTCTCCAGGACTATTGAAGCGGTCTGGTTCATTGACTGACTCACTGGGTGAAGAGGGAAAGCAAATGATGAAAAAATTGCGAAGAGAACAAAGAAAACAAGCGTGGGGAGAAAGTTCCCAAGTTGCTGATACTTCCTTGCATGTATTTAATGCTGAGCATATTAAAAATGAATACCTTCCAAAAAGTCAATTGGGAAAATTGAAAGAAAAAAGCGTCATCAGGGAAGACCCTTTATACCTATGGTTGAAAAATCTAATTGGTTTCACCAATATAGGACTACACAAGGATTTACTCCATAATATTTTGGGATCTTTACAAAAAGGTATTAATAACGTGGATAAAAATATTGGAGATTATGTTAATAATTTATTACAAGCCGTTATCGTAAAAGATAAACATCACGAACATCATTTATTTACTAATAAACCACAAGAACAAATTCATAAAATATATGGAGGTTTAATTGCGGCGTCTTTTACTATGCATGATCCTAAGGTTATTAGTCAAAGACTATTACGCCCATCAAGCGAAGCAAATAGTAATACGCCAAAAGTTTTTTTGGAGGAAGCACATTTTATAATTAAACATTATCTACAAGTATCAGATCGTGAACATGGCGAGAACGCATTTACCAACCAGGTATGGCTAACAAAATTAAAGCGGAGTGTTGGTGAAAATTTTGTCAATTCTCCTAGCTTTCAGGCACACCATCATTCTTTTGACAATAGAGAAAGTTTGAAAGGGGGCTTCAGACATGGGAAAGGGTCACAGAAGAAAAATAAACGAACATTGAAATCAAAATTAACAGCAAAAAAATATTCATTAAAAGTAGGGAAAAAGAAAAGGGGGAAAAAGGGGAATAAATCTCAAAAAAGACGTAAAAGTATTAAGATAAGAATTTAGGAAAAATAATAAAAATTAATTACCAATAATAAATTATATTAGTAATTAATATAATGAAAATCCCAGGTTTATTTAAAAACAAGATTTTATGCTATGCGTTGGTTGTATTAGCAGTATTGAATGTTATTGGATATATCACAGCCGGAGCTTACGAATGTTTGGCTGTATTCTTATTGGCTTATTATGGAGCAGATCAATATTGTAAGAATATGAGTTGCTCGATTATTGTTGGTTTATTTGCATCCAATTTCTTATTTGGATGTGGTCGCGTTAAAGAAACATTTGTTGAAAACATGAAAGGTTCAAAAGAACATATGGAGGATGCTGCAAATATGGCGGCAAAAGGAGCATCTGAAGCATTTAAAGAAGCGGCAGAAGCACAAGATCAAGCAGACAAAGCAGATGAAGAGAAGGAAAAGTGTCCACCTGGACAATCATATGACGAGGCTACAAAACAATGTAAAGTTGCTGACGCGGCGGCAGCAGCCAAAGGGGAAGCAGCAGAATCAGCGGCAGAAGCAGCAGCAGCAACGGCAGAAGCAGCAGCAGCAACAAGTTCGGCATCTAAATAAATAAATATTAATTATGGAATAATTAATTATATCATAATTAATATATATATAATGGTAAAAAGAAGCAAAATACCTAAATTGAAAGTCCCATCTTTGGGAGGTTTAACTAAGAATAAATATGTTCTATATTTATTGGTTGTAGTAGGTTTGGTAAATGTGGTTACATTTCTTCAAACAAATAATTTAGATTCTTTAGGATTATTTGTAATAGCTGGTATTTTAACAACATTTTTCACAAAAAATATGATAGTTGCTTTATCTGTTGCTATTTTGGCTGGAATGTGTAAGACGTGTGCGAGATATGCGCCTGTTGGTAGATATTTGGAAGGGTTTAAAGAGGGTGCGGATGATGACGAAGAATTAGAGGATGATGAAGAAGAAGAAGATGATGGTATGGAAGAATTTGTTGGCGGATATTTTAGAGAAGGATTTAAAGAAGGTAACAAAAGCAAAATGGCTGGTAAAAAAAAGAAGAAAGCAAGTAATAAAAAAACAGCGGATAACGAATGGTATTCCAGTACAGGAAAGAAAAGTGGGTGTAAAAAAGTAGGTAAAAAAAAATGTAAAGATAAAAATTGGACTTGTCAGGCATCTAAAAAAGCTTGCCAAAACGCCTCTAAAAAGGGTTTCCAAAATCAACATTCTATTCCATCAAGTGAGCCTACTTCTTTGGATGAAGATGGTGATGAAGCTCCAGGAAAAAGAATTGATTATGCCGCAACGATGGAAATGGCTTATGATAATTTAGATAAAATGTTGGGTAAAGATGGTATGAAAGGTTTGACCAAAGAAACAAGTAAATTGGCTGCACAACAAAAGGGTTTAATGGATTCTTTGAAAAATATGACTCCTATAATGAATAGTGCGAAAGCAACATTAGAAAGTATGAATTTACCCGAAATAAATAAAATGGCACAGATGATGAAAAATATAAATGGTGGTAAAAGAGCTGAATAAATTTTTTAATTATTGTCTAATAATAATAACAATAATTAATATATGGGGAAAAGGTGTAGTTGTAATAAAAATATACTATTGATTTTATTTATAACAGCAGGATTTTTATTATTGGGTTTGGGATTTTCTATAAATCCAGTTCAAAAATATAGAGGTCCAAGACATGAAAAAGAGGAAGTGCTTTATAACGCACACGCTCCGCCACATAAAGATGGTAATTATTTTCCACCGGAAAAAAAACATCCCAATGGTTTGCCTATAAATATTCAAACCAGGGGTCCAAATGTTGATTATAGACAATTAGGTATTCTAACAAGAACAAATGGTGAAGAAATGATATTACCATTAATGGGGAAACCATTATATAGTAATAGAAGCAAATGGCAATATTATACAATGACTGATAATAATAATGTGGTAAAATTGCCTATTTCGAGCAATGGTAGGTCTTGCACAGATGAATATGGTTGCGACGAACTAACAAATGGGGACACAATTTATGTAGAGGGATATAATGATATGTTTAAAGTAACAATATACGATAATAAATATTTCCAATATATACCTTTTTTGTAAATAACAATATTAAACATAAAATTTATTTTATATATATATATGTTATCAACTTTAAAAAGAGCGAATCCTTATTCTACATTTCCATTAGATTTACAGGAATCATTTAATGAAAAACAAGAACAATTAGAAATATATGTAAAAATTAAAGCCGGTGAAAAAATAGGGAAAAGTGATGAAAAATATTATGTGTTTAGCAATAATTATACTCAACAAGCAATGAGGTGGTGGTATGAAGAAGATAGAAGTAAAACCATAAAATATATAGATGAAGATTTAGGGAATTACATAAATTTTTTAGATAAATTAACAAGTAAGATTGAAAATGATGTATTATGCATATATAAAACATTTGGGACAAAGGTTAAATCTTATAATACAGACCTGATACAAGGGTTATACATATTAAAAAAAACATACGAAGACCAACGTTTAACATTTAAAGAAAACAAAGAAATAATAGCCAAAATTGATTCTGTAATATTAACGTTAATAGATTTTAAAGACCGCATAACAACAACAACAGAAAATAATTCTAAAAAAATGGACACTTTATTAACTATTAATAATACAATAAAATCTTTTGAAGTATAATTTAATTATTACATAAATACTATGAAATAATTAAAACCTTTAATCTAAGCAATACTTTTTCCTTCTAAATTACCACTATTCCAATCAGAAATATCTTTCCTCACATTCCCATCGTCGTATATCGTTCGTGTACCAATTTTAAACTCTCCGTTTTCTTCAGTGACCATCAATACGATCGTTTTTTTCTTTCCATCACGATCAAACTCTATTTCTATATCTTCTGGTGTTTCACCCATCTCCTTAACAATACCATCTATATCAAACTCATCATTATCTGAATCCTCATCGTCGTCTTTTTCTTCTTTTGCATTCTCCAATAATTCAGCTTTTTCTCTTTCTAAATTCGCTTGCTTCCTACTAAGTTCTTGTTCCTTCGCATCATTATCTGCTTCTTCTTGTTCGGTAGCTTTTAATGTGTTTGCGATAGTTTCTTGTTCTACCTTCGCTTGTTCTATTGCTGCTTTTTCCTGATCTATTTCTTGTTTCAATTTATCCACTTCCTCTTGCATTCGCCGTTTCTCATCGACGCTGGCTTCTCCACATTCAAGAAGTGCTTTTTGTTGTGCTTCTAACTTTTTTTGTAATTCCAGGTCCTTTAATTGAAGAGCTTCCATTTCCTTTGATTGTTTGGCTTGTTCTGCTTTTTGTTCTTTTATTTTTGTATCTGTTTCCTTTTTTGACTTTTCTAATAATTTTTTGGCGGCATCTAACTGTGCTTTATGTTCAGTATTAATTTTTATATTTTTTTTCTCAATAACCACATTTATACTGGTTGTTTGCGAGTTTACATCATCAATCTCTTTTTTTAAAGCTTCTGTAGAATATTCTTTATTTTTTATATCTCCAACTTTTTTGACAAATGTTTCAAATAATTTATTTATTTCATTTTTCATATTTTGTTTTTCCCCAGCGTTATTTTCATATTTTTTTACGGCATCCATAAATTTGGTTTTTGTTGTTTCTTCATTTTCTAAGTATTCTTTTGAATATAAACTAAGACCTTTACTGATCGCAACTCGTAGATATAGTTCTCCATTATCATCCTCAATTGGTTCACATTGTTTAATGGGGCTGATGATGAAATTCTTTAATCCTTTTTTTATAAACTCTTCATTATCCTCGCTATCTTTTTTTATCCCAGCGGTATTAAGTAAAAATTGTTTCATAACACTGGTATCATCATAACATTTGTTGTTCAAATTAGCACAAAATATATTGAATAATGGCAATCCATCTATTGTAGTTTCCATTAAATCGACATATCTTTGCGATTTTTCTTGTGGAAATGATTCTTCTGTTTGTTTTAATAATAATTCTAAAAATTTTAAAGCATTTATTTTTTCTTCGAGATGATTTCTAAATTTACTTGTTTTTTTTATTGTGTCATCGCCTTCTCCAATAGAGACATCTACATGAGTCGGCTGAAATAAATCCCTAATTTTTTTATTAAGGAGAACAATTGTTTCTTTATGAGATTTATTTTTATCACCTTCGCTTTCTCTCAACATTGCGTAATTCATATATCTTGCTATTCTTTGCGCTATCATATTAATAAGTGGTTGTCCCTTTCCTTCTGGCGATGTAATTGTTTTTCTTAAATAATAATTGTAAAATATGGTAAATTCTTTCTCTCCGGGTATCTTGTCGTATGTGTAGTTCGCATATGGTTCATTTTTACTATAAGTATACGGTTGGTCTATTAATATGCGAAATGATTCACCGGACTCTTTTGCGAAAGTTTTAAATTGAGGCGATAGTTCCTCACCATTTTTTTGTTTTTCTTCTTCAGTTTTTCCATTATTATATTTTTCTAATACCCTTTCAATCTCACTATCATCGATATATGGAATTATTACCGAACATCTCATTTGTGATCGTAATACAGAACCAACTGCTTGAACTCCTTTTTTCCAGTTTTTTTTAGCATCCAATGAGGCCCTTTCATCTTCCAGTTCTTCCTTTTTTGTTTCGACGGTTTCTTTTGCAGCTTCTGCTCTCTTTCTTTTTTTTTCCTTGTTAACCCATGCTTTATCGGCAGCTTGTTTTAATTTTGCTGCTTCCTTAACCGCTTCATCTGTTTCCGCCTTTCTACTCGCAACTACTTCTTCTCGTCTTTTAATATCTGTATCCAATGGTATAAATTCACCGGTTTTTTTTAAACCTTTGGCGATTTGTTCTGTTTCCCCGCTAAGCTTTTCGTTTTCTTTTTTTGTTAAGGTTGCTATATCATTCTTATATTCTTCTTCGTCGTTCCTCCGAACACGCAATGACTCTTCGGTCCTTTTTTTTTGTTTTGACGTTTCTGCATTAATTTTGTCCGATACATTTTTACTCTCTTTTTCGATTGTTTTCCACAACAAATTTTCTTTTTTGCGTGTTTTTTTCCAACTCTTTGTACTCTTTTGGTAATCTTTTAAAGCATATTCAATTACTTCAAGATATGTTAATGCGTCTTTTGCTGGACCTTGCGTCATTTGGTCCCCCTTGAGGTGTGCTTCAATGAATTTGTTTTTGTTTGTGCCATCATCAGTTTTCCAAGTTCCCCATTTATTTTTAAACACATCATTCAATTTAACAATTTCAGCTGTTGCGGCGATTGATTTTTTCTTTTTGGAATCAAAACTTTTCTTCTTATTTTCGTATTTCTTTTTTTCGTCATCTTTTGCTTCCAATTCTGTCAATTCCTCTTGTAATCGCTTTAATTCATCAGGTGCAACAACTGCTTTTTTCTGCTTTTCCACGTCTTTATCTTTCTTAGTAGATGCTTTTTTGTATTCTTTTTCTTTGTCTTTTTGTTTATTCAAAAGGTCCTTAATAATATCTATTTCAACTTCACCGTGTTCGATATCCGCATTTAATTTTAAAGCTTTCATTTGCCTATTTGATAGTTTTTTAATATCATCATCATCACCAATCTCTTTATGAAGTGTGTTTAATTTTTCTATGAGATTAGAAGTGGAAGCGACTCTCCCATGTTCTTCCACTTGTTCTTGCATATTATTATAAGCAGCAGCTAATTGTCCAACCAGCTCTTTATTTTCCGCAAATCTCTTCAGTTTGGCTTTGGCTTCTTCTTCTTCCTTTACAGCCGTATCATTCAATTCATTTATTATTCTTTGTACATTCCCTAATTCCTTTTCTAATGCTTTAAGTCTTCCTGATTTAAAAACTTTGCCGACCTCTCCGGTGTCCTTCATTTTTCCCTTATCAGTAGAGGTGGTTGTTATTACACCACCCTTTTGTTTTTTATATTTTTTTATGGAATTATTTTTAATATTGTATTTTTTTCTTCTTTTTCTAAAACTTCTACCCATACGTCCTCTTTTTTTATTTTTTCTTTTTTTAGGAACTTTTTTCTTGGATTGATTTTTGTGTTTTTTTAATTTATATATCCTTTTATTGGTGATGTTCAATTTCGTCATAATATATATACATAAAAATAGATATTTTTTTATAATAAAGATATATATATTAATATGTCATGTTCGCAAGGGTATAATATAATAAAAGATGAAGAATATTCAGTGTGTGCACCGAATGTATGTCCATATGAATATTCATATGATTATTCTTATGAAAGTCAATGTAAAGTTACTAAAGAAGCGAAACATTTAAAAATTGTATGTTGGACAAAAAGTTATGTATCGATAGGTTCATCAAAAAATTTAACATTAACAGAAATGAAATTATATTCGCCATCTATAAATAAATGGGATGGGGTTAATGCTAAAGCGGAGATTGTATTAAAACATGTTGATAGTGAAGGAAAAATAACTTGGGTATGTGTTCCGGTAGAAGAATCTGGGGATGGAGCTGGTGCCGATATTGATTTTTTTAATTCGGTTAATGAAGCGGTGAAGGTTTTGGTTGGTGATACTAATGGGACTATGAAATTGGTAGAATTAGGGGGAGGATTTACATTAAATAAATTAATACCCATAAGTTCTTTTTATTATGCGGAAGGCGATGGATTAAAGTTTTCCAATGGGCCGTGTGATGCAGGAATGAATAATATAATAATATTTCCAAAATCGGCGGCTATAAAAATGAAACCGGATGTAACAATTAAATTACAAAGCCTAATATCAAAATATAACCCACCAAGAAGGGAAATTGAAGGGTCTAAATCTAAGAATGGTCATCCGAGTGATGGTCAGTTTTCAATTAATGAGGTAGGAACGAAAGCGAATACAATGGTGAAAGATAGCAAAACGGGGGTGATGGCCATGACGTGTGAGCCAGTTATTGACCCATCCACACAGAAAAATGTATCCGCACCTAAAGATACCAAACGTTTTGCGAGTGATAATTTTTCGGGATTGCCTAAGGAAAAGATGTGGAAATATATAAAAATAGTGGTGGGAATTATAGTTGGTTTAGGATTAATATTTGTATTATATTGGATTTTATTTCCCACACCATATTTTCATTGGAAGAACAAACCTGGAGGTGACGTTAAGATGAAAGTGAATCGTGTTACACACTTCATAGGACAAAGGATGGGGTTTTATGCTGATAAGGATGATTAATAATTATTAATAATAGTATGATTAATAATTATATTTTGGCGGCGGCGTGTAATTTATCTTGTATAGGTTTATATTTGGCGTTATCCAGAGCATCAGCTGCCGTTCTTGGTAACATATTTGCGATAATTTCTTCTTCGACAGTGATGTTATTATTTTGATATACTTGCATTTCATGATTTTTTGTTTCTTCACTTGGTAGAAATTCAGCTACTGAACCGAATAAATTTGACGAAGACGATGAACGTCTAATCAATTCATAAGCGGCGATAGCACCCAAAATACCGACTAAAGGATTAACAACCATAAGTGAAAGTCCAGCCATAATAACAAGTGTTTTACCAACGATAGTATCAACCAAAGAAGCGACATTGGAAGGTATTTTAATATCCATTACAATAAATATGGCTAATACTACAGCTAAAACATAATGACGCTTATCATTGAATTTTAATTTATTAATTAATTTCATTATATATTAATTATCAAGATAATTAATTCAGTAAAATTGAATAAAAAATTAACATAAGAAGTAAATAAGTTATATATTATGGAAAATGTTAATGCAACTTATCTTGGACAAAAAGGCTATACAATAAAAAAGGAGAATATGGAAATAAAAGATCAAATAGAATTGAGAAATGATTTGATGGTAAAGCCGTATGTTCCTAAAACTTCTATGGTAAAACCGGAATCTTTTCCGATATATAGAGAATCAAAAAATAAATTTTATATACCAAGATTTTATGGTATAGACACATATGGTGAGGCGGAGAGCGATAACTTGAATCCTGGTAAAGATATAGATATAAAATTTAATGGTGAATTGCGCGATTTTCAAAAACCCATTGTGAACGCATATTTACAACACGCTAAGAAGAAAGGTAGTGGTTTATTAGAGATTCATACGGGTGCCGGAAAGACCGTCATGGGTTTATGGTGTTTAGCAGCATTAAAAAAGAAGACATTAATTATTGTTCATAAAGAATTTTTATTAAGACAATGGATAGAAAGAATAGAACAATTCTTACCTAAAGCTCGCGTGGGGAGGATACAGGCAAGTGTTATTGATATTGAGGATAAAGATATAGTTATTGGTATGTTACAAAGTCTTAGTATGAAGGATTATGACCAAAAAATATTTAATGAATTTGGTTTCACTATTGTTGATGAATGTCATCACATAAGCGCTGAGGTATTTAGTAGAGTATTATTTAAAGTGGTAACACCATATGCGTTAGGTTTAAGTGCTACTATGAAAAGGAAAGACGGTTTGACGAAAGTATTGAAAATGTTTTTGGGGGAGGTAGTATATAAGAAAGAGAGGAAGGGGGAAGATAATGTGGTGGTGAAAGCAATAAATTATTATTTGGACGATGAAGAATTCTTAAAAGTATCCTTAAATTATAGACAACAAGTTAATTATACAGCAATGATGAAAAAACTATGTGAATTAAACCACCGTAGAGAATTTATATTGAAAGTGATAGAAGATTTGGTGGAAAATGGTGCGGAGGATACGCAAATAATGATATTGGGACATTATAAAACCATATTAACGTATATATATGAAGCGATTAAACATAGGGGTATATCAACGGTGGGTTATTATATAGGGGGTATGAAAGAGATAGAATTGAAGAAAAGTGAAGGTAAGAAGGTGATAATAGCAACATATGCGATGGCTGAGGAGGGATTAGATATAAAGACATTAACAACATTGGTTATGGCTACACCGAAATCGGATGTTACACAAGCAGTAGGTAGGATTTTAAGAAAGAAAAGAGAAGAGTCATTAGTGATAGATATAGTGGATCCTCAAATAATATTTCAAAAACAGTATGTTAAAAGAAAGCGATTTTATAAAAAACAGAATTTTCAATTGAAGGAGACAGATATGAATGGATATTATAAGGATGAATGGGAAACGAAACTTAGAAATAAGAAATCAAAAAAGACATGTACAAAGAAAAAGAGTAAAAATACACCATTTATGAATGGGGTATGTTTGATAAAGGATGATGATTAATAAATTTTTAAAATTCGTTTGGAAATGTAACGTAATGGTAAATCAATCATTCTCGCACCAGAAAGTATGCGTTTTCTATACTTTTGACTTGGATTGGTAAAGTCATCTATCATACTTTTATTCATAATATATGAAAAACAATTGTAAGTTTTATAGGAATTACAATGTGTTATTTTTAAAGAAGATTTTTTATAATATAACCCTAAATGTACGCCTTCTTTCTTATCTAATCTTTTACAATTTTTATTTATTTTTATAATGAGACCATAAACCTTACTATTTATTCTTTTTTCGATATTTGCTTTACCAGATAGTCTTCTATTAACGAAAGACCTATATGTAAAAATATAATTTTCTAAATATCCTGGACCGATAATTTTAAAATCGGAATCACATAGATATTTTTTTAACTCAAAAATGTTCATATTGGAACCATATGCGAAATGATACATGATATATATTAATTATATTAATTAAGATATAATTAATTGTGAAATGTTAGGTAATTATATTTAACGGCGTCTACGGCGTCTGCTTCTTCTACGGCTTTTACTTCTTTTACTTCTACGGCTTTTACTTCTACGGCTTTTACTTCTACGGCTTTTGCGGCTTTTTGAGCGGCGTCTACGACCACCGGTCATACTACGAGTTCTACGTCCAGGCATTATATAATGTAATAAGAAATTAATTATTATATATTCCTAAATAATTTAACGCATTTATAACCCCTTGAAATGGTTATAATTATCGTAGCATGAAGGGGCATTTTTAGATATAGATAAAGGTCCTGTTGCCCATGGTTTTGTTCCACCTGAAACAGGAGCGCCATATGTATGTGAAGACCCACCTCTTTGTGGTGGTGGAGAGCCAGCTCTTCTTCTTCTTCTTCGTCTTTTCTTTGTACGTCTTCTTTTTTTACTTTTACGTCTTTTTTTACGTTTTTTTGATTTTTTTCTTTTTTTACGTGATTTTTTTCTACGACGCCTTCTACCTCCGCATTGTTTTGATTTTTCATATTTTTGATATGCGGGATAACTACCTTTAAAAGTAGCAGCATCATTGGCTGCTTGTTGTGTAAATCCGAAGCCACCACCAGATTGTGTATTACAATTAGTATAAGTGTCGCCGCGGGGTACCATTTTACCTAAACGATTATTAGCCATGAAATCTAAATTAGAATAAGTGATAGTGCGTCCTCTACCACCTCTTTGTTTTTTTCTACTTTTTCTTGCCATTCTTTTAGTACGTTTAGATTTTCTTTTACCACCACGCATAACAATATTGGCACCTCGCTGAGCGTGCGTTTGAAATGAATTTTGTGTATTCATTAATAATTCCGATTGAACAGACATATATTAATTATTGTTATAATTAATTATCATTAATTAATATTTTACGCAAATGTGTGAAGTTTCGGAAATGGGTGATTTTGTGAGATTTAAAGGAACCCAATATTTATATTTATTAGAATAAATACAATTCATAACGTGAGAAATATCCATATCAACAAATTTGTCCGGACTTGTATTTTCAAATTCTTCTTCATCATCACTTTCTTCCAAAGTGTCTAAATTATAATTTTCTTTTATTGTTCTAAATAATTTATTCATAAAGACGCTTGTTTTATAATCTGGAATAAACATTAGTCCTTGTGAAACAAGTTTATTGTTTTCTTGTGAAAATACTTCATAAATATCATTTTGTAAATGGGGTTTTACCAACAAATTAGCATAAAATTTCTTTTCTATTCTAATTTTTTCATTTTTGAAAGGATAATTATTGGTCAATGATCTATGCTGAACGCAATAAATATCATATGGTAATGTTTGGATAATATTAATTAATTTTTTTCGGTTTGTTTCAATAATGGGCAAACCAAAAACAATATTTTTGGAAGTGTATAATGAATTATCGATATGATTTTTCAAAATATAAGATATTAGATTTATTTTTTTCAATTGATTAAAATGACCAACATCTTTATTTTTGAAATAATGAACATTTTCTATGTTAAAAAAATTGCTATTTTTGATATTAAACAAAGTTCCGTAAAAAATAGTACCGTGACCCGTAGATAATAATTTATTAAAAGAGGAATTAAAAATATTAATAGAATTAATAGAATTTTTATGTTTATTTAATTCTAATAATATACAAGCGGGTGATGATTTATAAGTTGTAAGCCACGCGAAGTATTTTTTACCTTTAGGTATAGTAATGTATATATCTGATGTATGTTGAACTTTTTTATATAAATTTTTTTCATAAGAAAGTTCAACATTAGGAAAATTAGACATGATTGCTTGTTGCGCACGTTTATTCTTAATCATATTATTTATTAGTGTATAATTCTTTTTAAGTGGTTTTAATAAGTACTAAATGCTGTTCCGCCACCACCATTCATAAACATATTACCTACTTTATCAATTTGTCTATTTATTTCACTACTGCTTGTAGGAAGTTCCATTATTTTATTAGGGTTACCCTTTTCTTGAACATCATTTGCCAATTGTTTAATATAATCTTTTAATTCGGCTTTCATATTATCAGTGCCTTTGGAATTTTGTGCGATGGATTGATATATTTCCTTATATTGTTCAATCGGTTTTTTTACTAAATCTTTTGTTTTTGGTACAGTAAGATTGTTTTTGAAATATATATAAATATAATGTGCGCAAGCGATTATTGTAATAGATAAAATAATTTGTTGTATAGTCCAAAATATCATAATTAGATTAATATACGATAAAATAAATCCAAATCTTCTTTAAAAGAATGTCTATTTTCATCTAAATCAGATAATATAAAAGTATCTGTAACATTATCATCGATATAAATAATGTGTAATTCCGTATTTGATTTTTCCGAATGTTTAAAAATATGAGTTTTTAAATAAATAGATTTATGATTTTGTGGGATCCAATTTTCAGGATATTTATTTTTAACAAAAGGTATATTTTGTTTTATTAAAAATGAATTTTCGAACGGAATTTTATAAGTATTGTTTTGTTCAGTTAATGAAAATTTGAATATTTTATCATTGATTATTTTATATAATCCGTTTTCAGAAAGTACAAGAAGTTCATCTTGCTCAATATGAAAAAAAGTATCTTTTAATTTATGAATAGTATTATCGTTGATAGATTTATTATTTATACCCGCTAATAAGTATTGAAACATATTAAATATTTATTACAAAAACCATTTAAACCGTTTTCAAATATGAATAATAAATGACTGTGCAATGTGTAGTAATAGATAAACAAAATAATAAAAAACAAGTTAAAATAAATGTGAATAGTGACCAATTTTATAAAAAATGTAAATTAAGAAGTGCAAAAGATTTTGATTATAGACATAGTTGGAAAATTAAAGAAGAAGGAGAGGTTATGTATTTAAGTATTTTTGCTAAAAATAATGGAAGGGCAAATACAGAAAATAAATGTGAATTACCACCACCCCTTGATAATCAATTGTATTTTGGTTCACTGTTAGTAGTTAAACATAAAGAAGAAGGTAAATACGATATGGATGATTTGATAGAATTAACTGTTGAAAATTGGGAAAAACATTATAATAAATTATATGGTGGATTTGAAGATTTGGGAGAAGAAGATAGTTATTCGTCTGAAGAATCAATAGACCCCGAATTATTAACAAAGGAAGGTTATTCTAAAGAGGATGGATTTGTAGTTGAAAGTGATGAAGAAATAATTGATGATGAAGGGGATGAAGATGATGAGGAGGAAGAAGAGGAAGAAGAGTATATTGGGGGAGAAGAGACCGGCGAAGATGAAAGTGATGATGCTTCAGAGGATGAAAGTGATAGTGAATATGATACCGATAACTCATATATAGCATCTGAATTGGAGGAAGAAGAATATGTAGACACAGATGAAGATTAAAATAAAATTGATTTAAAAGAAATATAATTTATTAAATCAACAATATGAACATTTTAAGATTAATAAAAAAGAGTAATTTACAACCTAAACTTGGTAGATGGGGCGTAACTTACGAAGAACACATTTTAGATAAAAGAATAAATTGGGCAAACCATGACCACTGTGGAAGTGAAATATGCGAGAAATTCTTTGATGATAAAGATAAGGAAAAAAAAGAAAAGGGAAAACAAAAAGTGAAAAAAAATGTGAAAGGAGATGAACAAGACATGGAATATTATTTGCCTTACTGCTTATAAAATAAAATTGATTTAAATATAACTTTTTTAATTAAATCAATATGAATATTGTTCCAGTAGAGTTTAGAAATAATATAAAGAATACAATTAAAATAAAATTGTGTTTAACCGAAGATAGAGCAAAGAATTTTGAAATAGGGTTATATAATCAGACCATAAAGGAGTGTAAAAAGAGAAAGATATTGAGAAAATGGGAGAATCCATATTTTGTATTGTTATATAAAGATAAGCTTAAGAGTATATGGATGAATTTATTCAATAATTCATCTTCAGAAAGATTGATAAACGAAATCAAAGAAGGTAAAATAAAAACCTATGATTTAGCAATGATGTCTCATCAAGAATTGAATATGGATATTTGGAAAGAATTAATAAATAAGAAATTGAAAAGAGATAAAAATATGGGCGAAGAAGATATGGGTGCTGCTACGGACGAATTCAAATGTTATAAATGTAAGAAAAGGAAATGTACATATTATCAGATGCAAACAAGGTCAGCAGATGAACCAATTACAACTTTTGTGAGCTGTTTGAATTGTGGATGTCAATGGAGATTTTAACTCAAATAATTAATGATTATTATTAATAATTAATTATTCGTAATTAATATATATGTCAGCGAATGCAACAGAAGTAGCAGCATACAGGGAATTATATTATAAAGAAGTTAACGAAATAGATAATCCATTAATATGGTTAGACCTATCCAGTTCATCGGGTTCAATTGAATATAATAGAGGATATCCATATATAGAATGGTTACAACGTGTATTAGGCGGAAAGGTTCATTCATTTAATCCACAATATATGACTTTATTAGAGGCTCAAAAAAAAGCAATTGTGGAAGATGAATATTTGGGATTTTCAATGAAAATATTATTAACCGAAAGTTTTGTCGAAGATGTGAGTGGTGAAGTTATTTTTTATAAAGAGGATTATAATCACGCAACAGAAAATACCGTTTATACTGTTGGTGCCCCGACTACTTCTTCTCATAAGATTCAACTGTATATGAAAATGAAAAAAGAAATAATGCCGGAATCCATAGAATATTATAAAGAATCGGCAAATTATCAAGGACAATTGGATTATGTTAGTATGAAAATACCTGACGACGCAATGGATGAAATGAGAAAAGTATCTAAAAATTTATTCACAAATTTAGAATCAGTAACAGGGGAAAATAAACCGGATTATACCGGACCGCTATCAGGGATTACATTACACTACCCAACACGCGTTAATGGAGCAATGTTAAACCCAGGAAGACACGGAATAGAGCTAATTTTTTATGTTTGGGAAACTATGAATAATCCATGGTTTATTAATAACGGATTACAATATAGTTTATTACCAGATATTGAACAAATTGGAACAGAAGATGGAACATTAAATTGTTGGCAATCCGCAAGCAATTTTACAAGTGGTATTCATGGATTGGGTGCTGGTGATAATAGAAGCGGTCATCGTATTCATACATATAATTATACAAGTGATTTTACTGCCGATACAAGTTCGAATTATGTTAGTGTTTATAGAATAACACCTGATTCCGTTGCTTGGGCCGAAAACGATGGTATGCCAAGAAGTTCAAGAATTAATATAGTTACACCAAAATATAGTAGATTTTATTTCTTATGGACCTATAGAATTGTAGACGCGCCTCAATTAGAGTTCAAAGATTTCCCTTATGAATATATTGAAGAAAGGCGTGTTAGTTTATCAGGCGTTCCACCTTTATTTTCACCAGGGGCATTATTAGGACAAGTGGGAATACCAGGAATAAATGAGTGGAAATGGAAACATGTTGATTTTAATGGATGGGGAAAAACCATAACCGATTTTAAAACTTGTCAAGTAGAACGATTTTTCAAACCATCATTACCACCACAAATACAATATATTAATCAAAAATTAAAAATAACCATTCCAGAGAAAGATATTATAGATTTATCTAAAAATTTTATTGAAAGGTATCAACCAGAAAATCGCCCTCCTCCACAATATAAAACGTATAATGGTGATATTTATTTACATCCATGGGAAGATAATGAAATTGTAAAATGTTGGTATAATATTTATATTTTTGAAAATACTAAAGACCATACTGTTAAAAATACGTCAACATATAATAATTATACATTGGAAGGTATCCAGGGATATAATGATGTCGTAGGCACAACAATACCAGGTAGTATAGGCATTTTTTTAGAATATTATGGACCAAATGGATTATATAGTTTAGTTACAATGTCTCAAACAACATTGATAAGAGGGAATGAATATAATTTTGCTATAAGTCTTGATATTTATGATGTTGCCTTCAGCTTAATACCTGATGGAAAATACAGCAATCCAAATGAACCCGATTATTTAAGAAATATATATTTTAGTGGAACACCAGGCGGTATGGATTATTCTGTAAAAATCGTTGTTGATGATGATACTCCAAGTAGATTTTATTTTTATAATACCCAATTAGAAAACGGCGCGTTGAGTAATGGTATGATAAACATAGTATCTCCTTATCAGGAAACACGAGAATATGATAATTCTATAGCAAATGAAATATACCCATATACAGACAGATGGAATGATATTAGTTTTAATTCAGATGTATTTACCAATAGCGTTGATATATCCGATAATGCTACAATTGTAAAATTTATGCCCGATTGTAATTTTGATTATAATAAAATTCCCATTGAAGAAAGAGGCGATACAGCATATAAAGATGCGAGCGGACAAAATGCGTCTTTATTATTAGAAAACAAATCTCTAGCCGATACAAAATTATTAGACAATGAATGGTTTGCTTATGAAGAATTTACCCCAGATAATACACAAATTTTGAGGTCATACTTAATCGATTATGAAACTTTACCAAAATGGGTTCATATTCTTAATGTTCCTATTGGTGCTGGGTGGAATGTTTTATGGAAATATTGGGATTTAAACCCCACTTCAAATAATACCATAGTGGATATAAGTGATAATGAATATTATATTAGATGGAGTTATAGTTATACAAGATATAGATTTTCAAGAGAGGCTAAAGGGATAGACCCAACTACCGTACGGTATGAAGATATATCTTTTAATACAGGAATTAGTCCTTACGTATATTTTGATTTTACACAGTACGGCAAATTATATCCACCATTGGCTCCAAAATGGACGTTTAGTAGGATAGAATACCCTGATGCGCCAAAAACATATTATAAAAATTTGCGTTTGTCTGTTAAAACAGAGGATTTATTGGATTTATCTAAGAATATTGTTTATAATACAGATTTGGGGTGTAAAATAAATATTCAATATTATATTATAAGACCTAAACAGCTAACCGATAGAGACCAAAGAGACCCTTTAATAGATTTATCTCATGTAGAATTGAGCGTTAATAATAGTGTATATGACATGTCTTTTAATATGACGGCTACGGCTTATAAATTTCCGGATGTTATAACGATTGATATAAGCGATACTAAGATATTGGAAACTACATTATTACCAGGAAGATATATAGGTGCTTGGTCTTATACAGTAAATCATAGTTATATAAATCCGCGGGCCAGAGATTATCCATTAATACCGGGAGTTGATTATGATGTGAGTGCCGCATTAATTGATATTAGTTACAATGAATTTTTATGGGACAATATAGAACCTGTATTTTTTATACCAAATGATTTATCCAGAATGACCTTACAAATCCAACAACCGGATATATCAGGAATAATAAAACATTGGAATACATATTATCAAACATTATCTCAAGATACAGAAATTATATTTAACTTTATACTATGGTCACCGAATTATGAATATACGCAATTATTATCGGGTTTAAATAGATGGGAGTTACCAAATTATTTTCAGGGAAAAGAAGACCCAAGAATACAACAAACTCCAGTAGTATATACCGATTATACTACCCCACTAAATTTACAACGATGTTGGTTAGGTAATGATAATAGTGATAGCGTTGGACACGTATATGATTGGGGTTATGGTGGAGAACCAGGAATACAATATAGAAAGGTTACTTATCACGATATAAGCAATAATGAAGTATATCAAAAGAAATTAATTTTTGATATAAGTCAGGTTCAACAATTTAAAGATGTTGTTGATTTATCTGCTGTTCCCGTAAGTAAAGAAGGTATGCGTAATTTTATAATAGATATGTTTATTCCCGCTTCGCAAGATATGAGTCGCAATACCGCAAATTGGGGCTTTAGTAATCATAGTATTGGGGCTGTAGGAAATACCTTAGGTTTATTTCATATAGGTGTTAATGGAAATGGTGTAGATACTTCGAAAGTAGAAAATGGTTCGGAACTTGGATGGAATAATGAGGGTTTTATTTATAGAGCGCCTTATGACCCAACATTAGGGCAAACCTATTTTAGACATAGATTAAATGATTTAAGTGATAATAAAATTAGATATCATTTTCAACAAGCATTTATGTATGGGGATCCTCCATCTAAAGATGTTACGATATCGGTGAATGATGAAATAATATATGATTTACCTGGTAGAGGAGTTGATTTATATGATATAAGTTGGTGTGGTCAAGAATATGATATATCGCTTTCGCCGGTTCCCATGAGACCAACAAGAATCGAAATGTGGTTTCAAGAAGATGCTTCTAGTTGTGCTATATATAAAATTAAAGATTTATCAAACGATACTATAGTAAGAAATACATTTACACCTCAAGATTTTGATGAAAACGATACAGAAAGACATTTTTATCAAAGTCAAAAATATGTTACGGAAGGTCTATATATACCTTATATAGGTAGATGGGAATATCAAATATATGACCCATCTTCACAATTTATAATAAATAGTAGAATAGTGCAAAGTGAATATCCTGATGCTATTCATAGAACAGGGGATTGGAATATAATACAGACATTGGATGGTGGTCAAGAATTTCAAATTTCTGCTGAATATCCTTTTGAACATAAATATAAATATGCGTCCTTATATACAATACCGAAGGATTTTATAAGACCCTTGCCTATGTATCCAACGCAATACATTGATTTGTCTTATAATAAAGTAACCAGAGAATTAATAGTTACTTGGGATAAAGAAATAATAATGGCTCCATTGATGCATAATTTAATGGTTTATTGGTTACAATATAAATCGCTAACAGAAGTTAAATTTTTATTATATGGATGGTTCCCAAATTCAGAGAAATTACCAATGAATTATAATGACCCTACAGATATCGAATTATATAATTTATGGGACCCCGTTTATGATATATCCTTTACAATTCAATCGCCCAGTCCCTTCCAAGAGACGAATATCTTACCATTAATACCACATAATGTTTATACTATAACAGAAGAGGCATTAATATACGGTAAATGGGTTTTTGCATGGAATTATCAAGTTTATAATGGTGATTATAGAGTACTTGCAAAAAGTATGCCCGATTATGGTTTTTTTGACGTGAGTGCTGTAGAAATAAACATACCGCCGATAATGTATAATCCAAAAGTTCCAACTATAAAATATATAAAGGAACCTGAAGACAACCAACAGTTAAAATTAAATATAAGAAGTATAGAATTAAATGAATTATCAAAAAATTTAAACAATCAATTGAAAGGATTGCAAAATGTAGAGGCTATACATATCAATTATTATCTATGGACACCAGATAAACAAAAACAATATGACCCTTCAGGTTGGTCTGTTCCTAATTATTATGTACCCGAAGACCAAAGAATATACTCCTATCCTGCCGAATATATAAATATTCAAACAGAATTAACGGATGTTGATTTTAGTGTGGGGACAGACCCAAGTAATATAATACATGATGTTTATAAGATAACACATAATGGGGAGGGGTTGTATCAAATAGATGGTATATATAATGGTACAATAACACTATACAGGAATAAAACTTATAAATTTATTGTCGATGCGGTTGGTCATCCATTTTGGATAAAAACAAATCATTCTACAGGGACAGGCGATTCATACAACGTTGGAATAACCAATAATGGAACCGAAAATGGAACTATTGAATGGACTATTACAGACATGAGTGTTAATAAGTTATATTATAATTGCCAACATCACGCAACTATGAAAGGATGTATTAATATTATGAACCAAGAAGATGATATTGGGTTTCCTATACAAAAAGCATATTGTAAGACTCTTATAACAACAAATTTAACAGATTATACGGATATATCGTGTGTATATTTTAGTAATAAAGAACTATTGCCGAATGGTAAAGGACATTTACCTTATTCATCAGTATATCCATATATTAATTCAATAGGAATGACGAGGTTTAATACACCATATATAACGCGATGGAGTTATGAAATAAAAAGAACGGGATTACCATCTTATTACTCAGACATTTCGGATAATATATATAATCGTAATGCTTATTGGAATATACAAACGGATGAAAAAGGTAATAAAAGTGTTACCGATTATGATAAAATTATAAAATATATGTATTCAAACGTAATTACTATAAAACCACCGGATCCTCCAACCATAGTTTATTTAACAACAAATGGTTGTGTATGTCTTACAAAAATAGATAATCTTGTTAAAACAAAAGAAGCACAGAATGCTAAAAATAGATTGGGAGCAATGTTAAATAATTTTAGATTAGCAAAAAGATTAAGACCAAGAAAAGCAAAAGATGACCCAAGAGCAATACAATACATTAAAGAAACTGGAAATACTAATGTTATATTTAGATATGATGATGGGTCTTGCGAATAATATTAATTATATTTAATTATGTATATAATTAATGTCTGGAGCAGTTCAGGAAGGATTAATGTTAAATGGGTTCCAAACAACATCCGGTATTGGTGTTGATACGCCAGCAATTAAGATGAATATGACGTGGGATGGTTTCCCATTAACATCAAGGTTTTATGCTAAATTGGTTAAATATAATGATGAGGTAAGGCCAAAATTATATTTACATAAAAAAGTATTTGAATCTTCAATGAATCCTATTTGGAATACAAGAAAATTAGTTATTTTTAATTGGTTATTTGTTCAAAATAGTTATGTTAAAGAATTAGTTGGTGAATTGGTTGAAGATGACCCAAGGGCTCCGCCAAATTATTGCACTTTTAATATTGTAATGATTAAACCAAGGGATGGTGTGGGCAATATATTTTATCCATTGAGGGAGGGATTATATGGTGGTACAACTATAGGTTTAGGGGACAATCAAAGAATGAATTTAGATGAACAATCATTTGTAAGAGAAATAGGTAATGTTAAATATACCGAATATTTTAATAGATTGGTATGGGAATTCTACTTCGGGTTTACCGAATTAACAGATATTTGGTCTCCTGTAGAAAGTGAAAACCCTACTATACCGTTAAGAAATCCTTTTTACGTCAGTCGTTGGCAACTAACGACTGGTAATATACCTACAGATATAGTAGATTTTAAAATGTGTTGTTTGATAACCCCTACAGATCATGTTAAAATATTTTGTCCAATTCAACAAACCTTTGCTTTTTTAAAAAACGACCCTCTATGGATATATAAAGGCGATAATTCAATGCATACATATACTATTCAAACATTAAGGTCAGAAGAAGCTGGAACAATACCATTGGAACTTGGTAGCGACGATTTAGCGTATAAAACATTCAATGAACGTATAAAAACAATTGTTGGTCGTACCTACTACATTGTGAATGTTAAAACGGGTATCGATGGTTATTTATACAAATTAAATTTAAAAATTATTAATTTTGATATTGTTAATCAATTTGGTAATCCGTTGGCCACAATTGAATTGGGTGGTACTACAAAATTTTATATTAATATAAAACCACCGTCAGCAATAAATGATTTAGGTGGTGCTACTTTATATTTTCAAATAGATAATTTAAACCCCCATTTATTATTGGTTCCCAAGACAGTAGCTTATCCAGCCAGTAATAATCTTGGACAATTGGTTGCACCCGAATTTGATTGTTTATCTTTCGGTAATGAAGGGGACGTGGATGAATTTATTATGCCCATAACAATTACGAGTATGAATGAGTATTTTAATAATATTATTCAAGTTCCTATTCAGGTTAATGTTGCTAATTTATATATTAATGCCGATTTCGTATTAGTTAACATATATGATTTAACAAATTTGATATATTCGCAAAGGATTCAGATTTTACCAAGAAGATACGAAGATATTACACAGAGTTTGGCTATAGACGCTACGTACGAACCGAGTACAGCGGATTATGTAACATTTCGTTTTAAATCAACTGTAACAGGGAATAAATTTTTTATTGAAGAAACAGAATCTTTATCATTAATATTAAAGTCATATACATATGGTCAAACTTGGCCAGGGAAACAGGGTGATGTTTTTCATATAGATACAAGCGACACAAGTAATTTTGGACATAGATTGACTTTTTATGATTCTAATGACGCTACAGCGAAGGAATTAAAAAATGACGATGGCGAGCCTTTAGCCCAGTATAGTAGAACGGCACCACAAGGAACTCCCGATTCATTTGTAAGTATTAGACTCCCTATGGACCAAACAACAATATATTATAGAACACAACCATTAAATCCAAGACAAAATTATACAATGTATGGATATGGAACACTTGAATTAGATCCTTTGGTCCTTGAACAAATAGGAGATGTTATATGTGGTAATGTAGATGGAACCGTAGATGGTGGTGCGTTATCGTTAATATCAAATGGGGTCCAAGGTCAATATGATGTAAGATTAGCTGTCGCGGATAATGATTTATTCGGTGTTCAAAATGTTGGTGTTATTAGTGTAAGAACGGTAGCTATTACTCCGCCTATAAATGTTAGATATGATATTCTTAATGATACAGAAGTTCATATAAATTGGGACGTTGAAATACCCGGAAATACCCTTTATAGTTTTGCGGATCCTACAAAAACGCGTTATACCACAACAGCAACTTATGAAATATTAAGAGAAGGTATAAATGCCGAAACAGGTGATAAAGAATATGTCGTTGTAGGAACTGCACCCAAGTGTGAATGGGTGGATTATAATGCTGTTCGTTTTACAAATTATAAATATCAAATTAGAGCTCTTGTAAAATGGAATTCTGTTGAAGTAACATCTGAACATAGTGATTCATTATTCGTATTTGTTTGTGAAAATAATAAATTTCCTTTAGGTAGATTTAATAACACTACTGAAAATAGAAAGTTGTATCAAGATATTGGTCAAACCTGCGAAAGAGTAGGAATGTTACCAAGTGCGGGTAGGTTAACTGGTAATTTGTTCCCGACAGCCAAACAATTTACTAAAAATGAGTTATATTCTATGATGGCTAGAGCACAAGGGCGACCATCGCGTTAATAAGAAATGTTTTTATATTTTAAACATTCAAGAAGTCATGTACAAAGAAAAAGAGGAGAAGAAGATAATTATTAAAAAATAAATTTAATAATTATTCTAACATTTCTAAATCAGATACTTTCCAATATTCACTACCGCCATTCGGTAAAGGCCTCCTAATAATGAAAGGCACCTTTTTTGCCTCTAATTCTTTTTCAGCGATACTTAAACCTTCTATCATATTATGAGGGACATCAATAAATACTTGTGCACCGTTATTAATTTGTTTAGCCCTTAATCCAATAATTTTTGCCTTTTCATAACGTGTTAATATTGGTAATGTTTTATGAAGGGGGTCAACTATTTTACCACTTTTATCTTTAATCACCTTGGATAGAGCATACATTTCTTTATTTGATATCTGCTGCAAGTGAGGATGAAAATCTACTAATATATCGCGCGAATCAAAATTTTCAAGTTTTTTTAAATCTTCATCGTCACTATCAGAATCAGAATCAGTGTCTTCTATAATATCTACTGGTTCATTAGACATGATTGGGGATCCTATTTTTTGTTCTTCGGCCATTATTATATTAAAAAAGAATATAATAATATTTAAATCAATTTTATTATTTATCTGTTTATAAAGCACCAATTTTTTTTTCTAATTGGTCAGATAGGTTTTCAATCTGTTTTATTCCTTTACTTTCAATCCACCCTCTTTCTCTATCTCCTCTTTTTGATATTCCGGGAAATGATGTTGTAGGGCTACTGCTACAACTTATCCAATCTGAATCTCCCTTACAACAAATACAATTTATTAGATCATATTTTCCATAACCGTCCGCACTGGCAAACATACCTTCTCTATCTTTATATACAATTTCATAATCTAAACAATAAAAACATTTTATTTTTTTACCTGCTTTTTTTAATCTTTTACCTCTTTCTATGTCTTTCTTTGAATCGCCATCTAAAAGTTTTGTAATTTCATTGTCAAAACGGTCTCTACAATTTTGTCTTAAAGTATTGGTATTCATTATATATATATAATATTTTATTTATCTGTTGTCCAATGTGTTTTACAAACACCACATAAATACACATATTTCATACTACTATCATTATACCTTAAATATATGATTTCTTTTGGTACTTTTTCCTTGACGTCATCGCCATCTTTAGATTCATCATTACCAGTGCTATTTGAAGGGCATTCGGCGTTAGGACAATCCATATTAAACTTGACTCTTGGTAAAGTAGGGTCTAAATGAGTGTATTCATTTATTACATTACCGTGACCTCCCGTATTTTTAATAATATGTGTTTTACTTACACAAAAATTGTTTAATTCCTGAATTAAAGTATCATTTTTGTTTTGACAATTACGACAATAATATACCAATGAATCGGAATTATTTTTATTTAATTCTATGTAGTACATATTTCCACAGTTTTCACAAAAATGCATGTTTATATATTATCAATATAAGAAATCTTTAATCAATTTTATTTTAAATTATCATATGCCGATAATATTTCTTTTTTTATATATTTGTAATCGACAGTACAATTCATGGAATATATTGATGAATAATATTCTTTGGGCACGGGTTCATTTTTTATTAGAAAATCTAATTTGTCTGTGATTTTTTCTTTATTCTTTTCAAAGTGATTTTTAATTAAAGGCCATAACGATAGAAAAGATTTCGGTAAGATTTTTTTTGTTAAGATGTGTCTAATAGATGTATCAAAATTTCTATATTGTATGATTTTGTTATAAGAATTAAATGAACGGTGCGATTCTGTAACTCCAGGCTCATTTAACAGGGGTTTATTATGTAATAAAGTTGTTAATGTTATAAGAACTGTTCGGATGGTCATACAACTGGTCCATCCGGGACCTCTCCATGTATTTAATATGCTAACACATACTTTACCATTTCTATATAAATTTGGATTAAATCGAGTTTTACCGTTGTTAGTTAAATATGTTAATTTGGGAGGTGAGAAAGGGTATGTTTTTGGGAAATTAAACTCAAATAGATAGGCACCGTTTTCATAAATTGTATCTTGTGGTCCAAACACGACAGCATATCCTTTTAACAGATTATCTTCTGAATGCGAGTAAATAATACCATTATCTGTAAGAGGTTTTTTAATAATGTCTTTAACATCTTTGACCAACCTTTTTACAAGGGTTTGCGATTTTTTAATTTCATCTTTTTCATTAGGTTTAGAACTCATAATATATTAATATCGCGTTGTATTTAAATGCGTAATTAAATTAAATTAGAATTAATGAATTATAAAATTGAAATAAAAAAGCTCCATGTATATATCATAGAAATGGAAAACCAAACTTTAGGGGAAAACAGCGTCAAGTTCAAAAATTTGTTTGAGTTACTGCAAACATGCAAGACAAACAAAGAAAATACAAATAAAAAAGCCACCAACACACGAATTGGTTCAAAAAACCCGAAGGAAGATAATAAATATCCTGGTTCTTATCATGTACCAAAGGAACATCAAGACCAATTTCACGAGTTTTTAGAAAAAAAAAGAAAAAAAGGTCAGGCGGAACATATGACAGAAATTCAAGATAGGAAAAAGGGAGGACCTATTTTATACGATTTTGATTTTCGTTATATTGCGGGAACTACCGAAAGACAATATACAGATGGACATATTGATGATATAGTAGAACTATTAGTTATACAATTAAATAAACTATGTAAAACAGAAAGTATGGATTCTTTTCCTATATTTATATTTAAAAAGGATAATATTAATGATGTTGGTGAATGCGTTAAAGATGGAATTCATATGATAATAGGTCTTAGAATGAAACACGGAGCTCAAATGATATTGAGAGATTTGATGTTGAAAGAGATTGGGAATGTATTACATGATATGAGGAGTGTATTATGTCAGGATAATACTCCTGATATGATTTTGGACGAAGGGATATGTAGAGGAGATGTGGGTTGGCAAATGTATGGTTCAAGCAAACCTGGACATGAAGCATATAAATTAACATCATATTATCAAGTAAGATATATGGAAAAAGAAGACAGTGACGTAGAATTAGATTCAGATGATGAAGAAGAAACGGGTGCTGATGCTATGGATTTTGAATGTAAAATGAAAGACATATCAGATTGGGATGGAAATAATCTGGTTAAGTTGTTTAGTTTGAGAAAGAAGTCGTGGGCTAAGGTATCTATAAGGGAAGATATGAAAGCGAGTTGTAAGGGGAGGATAAAGCAAAAAACCACTGAAAATAAAATAAAGCCAAGAAAGATATTGGCCACTGGATTAGATATAGAGGATGTATTAGATAAGTTGTCTAATATTACTGATATGAAAATTGTAGATGAATTAATAGAAAGAATGGTAAATTCGACAGAAATACAAAATTTTGATATAGTAACGGCTCATCAATTGACTATGTTATTGGATGAGACTTATTATGACCCATACGACAAATGGTTGCGTGTTGGTTGGGCCTTACATAATGTTTCGGATTTGAATATATTGAGTTTTATTAAATTTTCAGCGAAATCGAACAAGTTTGATGTAAGTTCGATAGATGATATAGTAGATTTGTGGGGTAAAATGCGTGATGATGGTCTGTATTTAGCATCGTTAAGATATTGGGCCAAAATATGTGACCCGACAGGGTATGAACAATTATATAAAAAAAATGTGAATATGTTTTTAGAAGAAGTCATTCAAAGTGAAGGCGCGGATTGGGATTTGGCGATGTTGGCTTATCACTTATATGGTGATAAAATTAAATGTATAGATGGTAAATCAAATGTTTGGATGAATTTTGAGGGAGGTGTGTGGAAGTTAGATAAAACAGGAATGACGTTGAGAAAAATTTTATCTTTAAAATTATCGAAAATATTTATCACCAAAGAAAAAGGTATAGTTGATGATTTGAGAGATTCTTCGTGGTGTGGGGATGCGGAAAGGCAATCCGAATTAACTTCATTAACAAATACGTATAATAAAATAGCAATGAAATTGAAAAGAAGTAGTGATAAAAATAATATTATCAATGAATCTAAGGCTCTATTTTACGATAATGCATTAGTGGAGAAATTAGATTCGAATCCTTACACTATTGGATTTAAAAATGGAGTGTATGATTTTGAAAATAAAGAATTCCGCCAGGGAAGACCAGATGATTATATATCGAGGACTACCAAAATAGATTATATTAATTGTAGAGATCCGGGATATGAAGAAGGTATTGAATGGTTAAACGCATTTATGTCTCAATTATTTCCTGACCCGAATTTGAGAGAATATATGTGGAATCATTCAGCCACTGGTTTAATAGGCAACAATAAGAATCAAACTTTTAATATTTATACAGGATGTGGACGTAATGGGAAATCAAAATTTGTAGATTTGATGAGATTTGGTATAGGTGAGTATTATGGTAAGGTGCCTACACAATTGATTACACAAAAAAGAACCAGTATTGGTGGAACTTCAAGTGAAGTAGCGCAATTGAAAGGTATAAGATATGCCGTAATGACTGAACCAAGAAAAGGCGATACGATTAATGAGGGTGTAATGAAAGAGATCACAGGAGAGGATGAAATTCAAGCGAGACATTTACATCAAGAAGCATTTGTATTTGTTCCACAATTTACATTGGCTTGCATGACTAATTATTTATTTGCTATTAAATCTAATGACGATGGTACTTGGAGAAGAATTAGAAAAATTGATTTTGAATCCAAATTTGTAGATAAGCCGAGTAAAGTTCCAGAAGATAAGGAATTTTTAAAGGATATTGATATCGAACCAAAATTGAGAAAATTCGCACCTATATTTATATCGTTATTATGCGAAATAGCGTGTGAAAAATTGGGATATGTTGAAGATTGTGCGAAGGTCATAGCAGCGAGTAATGCGTATAGAGGGTCTGAGGATTATTGTCATCTATTCTATGAAGATATGATAGAGAAAGCACCTGATGGAGCGAGTGCGGACGATTATATATTATTTAAGAATAAAGTGGCTACATATTTTAAACAATGGTATTGTGAAAATTATGGTGCGGGCATACCTGTTCCACCTGTTAAAGAAATCACTCAATATTTTGAAAAGAAATTGGGTAAATTGAGTAAAAAAGGAAAGCATCATTGGGTAGGATATAGATGGAGAGCCAATGATGACGAAGAAGAAAAAGCAGATTGGATGAATGACGATGAATAATTATTATAACTAAAATAATAATAATTATTTTTTATAACCAACCAATATAACACCAACCATAACCATAATAAATCCTATTAATTGTTTCAAATTCATTTTTTCATTATAAAATAAATAAGAAATTAATACAGAAAAACAAATAAATAAAGGGTGTGTTATAGAAAGGGTTTCAAAAGTATGATTATTTTTAAGTAAATGAAAGAATATTACTAAGGTAAATGCATTAACACATACCCCCAATGCTACATATAAAATATCTATTTTATCTATTTTTTTTAGAAATGAAAAATTTTTATCCAATGATAAGACTAATATAGATGATACAATAGCAAAGAAGATGGGTCTTAAAAACAGCAATTGATACGATTTATATTTTGTTAATAGGTAATATTTTTCTATAGTAATACTAATTGACCATAAGAAAGCACATATTATACATAATAATAAATGATTCATATATTAATAGTGTACATTATTTATTATTATGGTTGAGTAGGCGGTATAATTTTTTCTGTAGGCATTGCTAAATTTCCTGAATAATACAACATTGATACCATTAAACCACCCATAATTAAAAATATAAAATATAAGGTGTTTATTTTTGTATGACTAATATTTGAATTTGCCCAAGTAATACTTCTTTGTAATAATAAGGTTGGGAAAGCGGCAAGAACTATAAAGAATACATAGGTTTTAACATTTCGCCATTGTCCGGACATGACTAACATAACGAAGCAAAATATAAATAATACCCAGTAAACCCATTTGATATAATATAATATATCGTTGTAATAATCACTATTATTATAGAAGGTAGCCATTCTTTCATCAATATGAGATTTTTTAATAAGGTTTTTTGATTCAAGATGGTCACCTTTAATGAGTGATAATAATTTGATATCCAAATTTTCAGCAGTAGGACAATAAGATTCAAAGGATTTAAAAAGATTTGATGTATTTTCAATAGAATTATATATCAGGTCAAACTCAAGTTTCCATTCTTTCACAATATCTTTTCCTCTCACCGCGCCTTCTCTTTTTGCGTCCGCATCGTATCGCGTTAGGTCATTGAAAGCGGCTTTATACCAAGCTTCTTTTGCGGTTTTAATTTCTGAGTCCATATTAACTTTTATCGCTTTTTTTCTATCATATTCATTATAAAGACGTACTTCTTCGTCGCATTTGGCTTTTTCTGATTCAGTCATTGATGCTTTACAACTCCTATGTTTAGAACAAGCACCTGATGCACAAACTTCTTCTTCGTATGTTTTCGTCATATTAATATATATTAATTATAGATATAATTAATTTATTGCAAATAACTAAAATTTTCTTTTTTTGATTCATGTGGTCTTATACCCATCATTGTAAAAGCATCTTTATTATAATTAGGGTTAGGACACCCCAAACCCAACATAGCAGCGAGACCACTTCCCTGTCCTGGACCTTTTGATCCCTCAGCAATCTCATTTTTATAATGTTGTCCATCGGTTTGAACAAATCTTGCATAATCTTGAGAATCTCTTCTAAAATTATCAAACATACGAGAAATGATTGTTATTACTACCCAAGCGGTTGTTATACCAAGTCCAGCGACACCTAATGTTGCAGGGAACCACGGCTGTTTCATCAAAAATGATATTAATAAAGCAATGAAACATCCATATACAATAACTTTTATAATACCTCTAAATTCAGAATATCTCGCGTATTCATATTCGCCAACTTTTACAAGTCTTATTTTGTTTCTTTTTTCTTGTTCTAATGCATCTAATTGTGCTTGAGTATTGGTTAACTCGTCTTGCATGGTTTTACCCACAGCTATTTGGTCAGCCAAGTCATATCTTCTTTGTGAAACTTCTGTTTGCGCTGCTGTGTACATACCTTTCATTTTATTCATTAATTCGCGTCTGAATTCTACCAATTTTTCTATTTTTTTTCGTATTTCTGCTCTTTGTGCTGCCGCGTCTGGTTGATTATTACTTATTGATTGTAAATTTTGAAATAAAAATCTTTCAACTTCTTGTAATTTTTCTATTTCCGCAATAGTTTGCTTGTGTCTTTCGGCTAAAGCCGCTGGTCTAACATTTTTATTATATGAATTTTGATCTGCTCCTGATGCTGATGATTCTCCTGCCATATATATATTATTTATTAGATAATTAATTATAATAATAGATAATTAATTATGCGGCTTTCTTTTTGAAATTAGAAATAACGGTAATTATCAATACAATTGCTAAAACACTCCACATATAAAATTTTAATTCTTCTGAAGACTTTTTATTAATAGTAGTAGTATATTGAGCCATGGATGTCCAATCTTTACCACCGTCACCGTACATTTGTAATTTCGCATATTTTTCTTCAAACTCTTTCAAATTTTGATCCAACGTATCTTCTTCTCCTGCTATAGACCCCCTTAATTTATCTCTTGTAGTTGTTAATACATTGATTTTCTTTTTTAATTTATTAACTTCGCTCATTGCCGCATCATTCGTTCCTTTTACTTTTGCATATTCATTTACAAAATTAGCATTCTTGGTGGCCGAAAATGAAATTGTTCTACCATCTATCGTTAATGATGTTCCGTCTCCAGCACTCTTACAAAAACCTTTCATTTCAGTATCACCCATCGCGGTAGCAACGTCATTACAATTTCTGGTAACAGTCCCATTAACATAAGCAGTGGGTTTTCCACCTCCTCCTCCACCACATTCACAACAACCATCAGCAAGAGTTGTATCATAATCGTCCGCATTATCAGGATTTTTTACAAAAGTTCTTGATTTGCCTGGATGGATACTTCCAGCATCACAATGTTCCTTTACAAGGTCTTTACATTTCTTCGCCGTATCTCCTTGCAAACCTTTGTATGTGTTTTTACATTTTAAGACCTGAACACCTTTTAATTTACAGCCAGCAATACAAGCTTTTGATTTATTTGCCCAATTATCCACTTTATTATTATGTGTTTCCATGCAGTCTTTCATACATTCATCAACAGAAGCACTTAAATCAGCGTGTGTAGTCAAGTAATCTTGGTAAGCTCTTGCATAATCACCCACAATTTTATAATAATTATCAGATATGTCTTTTAAAACTTGCTCTTCTTTATTATGCATTGTCCTAAATTTTTTATTATTATCACTAAAATTCTCTCTAATTTTACCAAGTCTAACACCCTGCATTAAGTGTGACCTCGAATCAACCGTTTGTGGTTTTCGTAAATATTTTTTAATTTCCTCCATTGATAACCCTTTTTTTGGTAAAAACATATTTAACACCTCATCAAATCCCATTATATATTAATTATTAAGATATTAATTATTCTAATATATTCATTTTACTAATTAATTACGTAATTATATTTCACATAATTAATATTATTTATTCAATAGTTTCACAGCCATACTTATTAAAGTAACGCCTGCTAAAGTCCAGGCAATATATTTCATTTGAATCCCATCTGCTCTTACTCTTTTATCTTTCAAATTATAATCAGCCGCATCTACTTCTTGTCTTAATTTTTTAATTTTTACACGTTCTCGTTTAAGTCTGGTTAATGTATCTACAAGTGCTTTACGTTCTTTAGACTTTTCAGTATCCAAAAGATCTATATGAGCCGAAGTTTCACTTCCAGTCATTTTTTTTACTTCTGTTTGCATGTCTGTTAAATGTCTTATCAAATTTCTATTATTTCCTTGTGCTGCTTTACCATCATCACCTTGTAAAGCGCTTGAAATTAAACACGCGTCATCGGGACCATAATCATTTCCCTTTCTATCATTTCTTAAATATATGTCCATTTCTGTTTTATCAACTTTTCTAATATGACCAGGACATGATGAATGTCTACCGGGCTTACCCATAACGCCACCCCAACTACTATATTTATGAGACGCCCCAAATTTATCTATCCAATATGTTTGTCCGGGGGTGTTTTTTTGTTGCGCATTAAATCCAAGTGTTTGACATTTTTCTTTTCCCGCCATTGGTCTGCCTGTGGGTAAATTATCAATTTGTGATGCTGTAACTGTTGGTGGGTTTTCATTTTTACAACCTTCCCCGCGTTCTTGGTGGTTTTTTGGGTCATTTCCATATGCCTTTCTTTTAACGCCGTGTCCTGTTATATACCATAATACACCAGCTTCTGTTTTAACAAGTTTATTCTTCAAGTCAGTTCTTTCGGCATTCTTAGTATCAGCAGCAGCATCCAAAACAGCTTTCATATTTGTCTTATACTTATTTAATTCCCCATTAAACTTATTTTCTAAATTTGAGAATTTAATTTTTTCTTGTGCGTTTAATTTTGAAATTTCATCATCGCCCAAAATACTCTGTTCGGCCGCTTCAGGCATACCATTATTTAATACCAAATATGTTTCAACGCCGTTTTTGTGTTCGAGTGTAGGGATTTTACCTCTATTTTTAGGTAAATCACCAGTATCTTTTTTCATAAAGTAAGCCCGATTTCTTTTTTTAATATATTCAAATCCTAAATAATCACCGCTTGAAGCGTGATCCTGTATATGTTTTTTTATAGCGTCTAAAGAACCATCCATAAATTTACCCTCGCCTTCTGCGAAATCACCTTTGTTGTTACCTTTATAATAAGAAATTCTTTGATTAGAAAAGATTTTCCATTCTATTTTATCCGTATTTCCTTCACGAAACCCCTCTATAATATTTTTTTGTACTTTATTGGCCGTCATATTGTATTTTAAAACCTCTGGATGTGTTGTTTGATAACCAGTCTTTTTCACACTAAAAAAAATTCCTTGTTTTAAACTTTCCATATCTTGCATATATATATAATTTATGATATATTAATTTGATAATAATTAATATATTAATTTAATTTTTTTAAAAAAATACACATTATAACTATAGCCGTACTATAATAAATTGTTTCTACTATGTGTCCTGATGTTTTGTTATAATTATCTTTTTTTGATAATTCAGAACCGATGCGCATACGTGTTTTCTTTGTTTTATTAATTTTTTTTGTTAATTCATCATGTTCCGCCATATCTCTATCCACCATACTCGTTATACCTGTTATTCTTGTTTTATATTTACCCATCATCTTATTTACTTCTGTATTCCTTGATGCCATTTTCATTTTTAATTGACCCCAATCACTTTCATAGTCCTTATATGCGTCTTCAGCTTGTTTTGTCCTATCTCTAATCCAATCACTATACTTATCAACAAAATTATCGGATATATCTTTAAAAAGCGATTTATAACCGTCTAAATCATTGCGGAGCCCCGATAGACCTTTAAATTTTTTCCTAATATCTTTACACAAACTCCCTCTTGTTATTAGAGGCATTTTTTTATATGTGTCTGGTGTGCATTCAGAGGGCCACGGCACATTTTCACCAGCATCATTAACAGGTTTCCAAGTAGCACATGATTTATCTTTCATACAATATTCATCATATAATTTTTGGTCAATTACAATTTCAGATCTATTGGGAAATTGTTGATTGCAATCTTTATCGACTACCATATATATTAATTATTAACATTATTAATTATGTTATAATTAATATTAAATACACATCCTATAATATTTTGCCGTTATTGCTGTTTCACTGGGCCTTATAATTTCACATACGTTTTTTGGTCTTAGACCAATCGCCTGAGCAACGGGATCAAATCGTGATATTTCTGGCCATTGTGAATCCGCCATAATATTATATTTTTCCTTTATTTCAATAATTTCTTCTTCGTTTAACTGAGTGTGCTGAGGGACACATTCGTGTTCAATGATATTATATAAATAATTATGCAAATTATATATTGAAAAGTAAATTTTATCATTATTCCAAATATCTTGCATTAATTTAATAAGCGTATCATTTGGATTGTCTTTGACTACAATTATAAAATCATCTTCCTTTGTTAATATATCATCAATATTAAATACATCATCAATATATTCATATACTTGAGAAGGTCGTATTTTTCCAACTAAATGATATTTTACAAAGCATTTTTTATTTGAATTGGGGTCATTGGAAGACAATAACATATCAAGTTGTGGTGGCTTAGCATTATATTGTGCTTGTAATTCTACTATGCTTCTATCTTCATGGTCGCTAATATCATACCCTCTATTTTTTAGCTGCTCCAATATGATATTTCTGGATTTATATATGTTTGAAATTGTGCTACTATTAGTTTTTGCGCTCATTATATTATATATCTCATATAATAAATATTTAAATCAATTTTATTTTATTAATGTTGATATTGATTAAACGATACTTTATAAATCCATTTTAACGCTTTTTTTATCACCAGTATTTTTTTCATCTTTCTCTCCTTCTTTTTCTTTATCTTCTTCAACATTTAATAAATTTAAACCCAATTTGATTTCTTCACCGTCTTTATCGATAACCAATGGTGGTTTTTCTTCGTATTCTTCTTCGCTATCTGAACCACCTTCATCAGGTACGTAATTTGGGTCGAATTCCCATGTTGTCATATCGTCTAAAAATATAAACGCCTCAGACCCATCAGCTCTTCTAATATTATATAAAGCGGCATCCTTATCATCTTCATCATCTATTTTAAATATATGTCCTTCTTCATTACCATTAAATATCACTTTATCATGTAATTTAGGGGGCATAACGGTAGGAACTTGAGTAGTAATTGCCTTTTCTTCTGTCTTATTTATAAGGCCTTGATTCCATCCATCACCAATTGTTGTAGTTTGATTAACAGCATAAGGATTATATTGTTGTGGTTCGTCCCATTCGCCATCATCAAAACCAGTATTCATTCCCATTCCCATTCCCATTCCCATATTAATAGGCTGTCCAGGAATAGTATTAGCATAATCACTTGAAGGAACTTCCCATCCTGAAATAATTTGAGGAACATTTGATTCTTCTACTATTGCTTGCGTATTCAAAAATTCTTTTCGGTCTATTTTACTATTATTCATGCGTTGAGTATTTTCCGTATCTCGTTTAACACTTTTATAATCCGCTTTGTTATTATGAGTTAGTTTTTTAATTTCTTTACCACCACCATTCGCCAATGAATGTAATTGATCTATATTATCTTCAGTAATAATTCTCATTTGAACATTCATTCCTTGTAATTCTTGCATCAATAATTTAAAAGCATATGGTATTTTCACTATACTAAATTCTCTTCCCAATTTATTGATATTTACCACATTTAATGTTTTTTGTAAATTAGTTTCAAATTTAATAGGTCCATCGGCGAATGGAGATAAAAAGATATTTTTATCCGGATTATAAGCGGCTATACAACCAGTTTGGTTACATATAGCAACTTGAAATTCGTCACCTCTTTTCATTAAGGTTTCAAATACAAAATGTGAAAGCCCGTGAGCAACAACACAGTCGCGGTCCATCTCCCCTAACCTTAAACCACCATCGTTTGCTCTTCCAGCCACAGTTTGACGTGTTAATTGGTCTCTTGGACCTCTTGCTCTATAATTGATCTTATCTTTCGGCATGTGTTTAAGTCTTAAATAATACGTTGGACCAATATAAATTTCTGTTTCAAGTTGTTCACCCGTCATACCATTATATAAAATTTCTTGTCCATATTTTTCCATACCGGCATCTAATAAATATTTACCATATATTTCTTGTTGGGGGCCTTTATTTGTGAATGCTGTGCAATCACCATATCCCCCATATGTAGCGCCAAGTTTACTTGTGATAGCTTCTACAATATGACCAATGGTCATTCTTGACGGCATAGCATGAGGATTTACGATAATATCTGGTTTTAAACCGGTAGAACTTGTAGGCATATCGATTTCTGGTAAAATTATACCAACCGTTCCCTTCTGGCCTGCCCTGGAACAAAATTTATCTCCAATTGCGGGCTGTCTAATACTACGTATTCTGATTTTTGCTATTCTTGTTCCCGATTTACTCTCCGTAATAAATGCTTTGTCTATAATGCCTGTTTCTCCTTTTTTAGGTTTTACTGAATCATCTTTTTTTTCATCTTCAGCATTCATAGGTAATGTAGCTTTCCCAATAAGTATAGTTTTTTCGTTTATAATTTCCCCTTCTCTTATCAATCCATTACTATCTAACTTTGAATAATCATAGCCAGATTTAAAATTAGTAACATTGTTTGCTGGATCATAAACATTCATTATTTTACTATTTTTTTCCCCACCACCAACCATAATAGATTCTTCAAATGTTTCATAAACAGCAAATTTAGTAGTATTGAATAAACCCCTATCAATAGCACCTTGATTTAAAATAATAGCATCTTCAACATTAAATCCCGTATAACACATGATGGCTACTATAGCGTTTTCACCATAAGGAACATTATCATTGCAAGCGTGTTTTAAATATCTACTTTTGGTTAAAGGGTTTTGACCATAATTCAAAAATAACGCGGTTTTATCAACTCTATTTCTATAATTAGAATGGAATACACTAACTCCTTGTTTTGCTTGACTACACGCAAACGCATTACGGGGGTAAGGGTTATGTTCTGGAAATATAATTTGGTTGGCCATTATGCCTAATATTAGTGACGGATGTATTTCCATATGAGTAACATTACTATCAAAAGATTCTATATTTTTACCCGAATGTCCCAATAACATACCCTCACCTTCCATTGTATCAATAAATTCAACTATAGAACCGTTATTCACCAAATCTTTTCTTTTGCGTTGCGTTTTAAATAATTCATTTTCTTTATTTTTGAAGCCTTTAGTATAATTAAACCAATTAATATTATCTTTAAACTCTCTTTTCTGACTCCATTTTCCATCTAACATTTTATAAAACAAAGGTCTGCAAGGTCTTCCAGCATCTGTGCTAATTAATATTTCGTTTAATTTAATATTAAAATGAATACTAACAAATGGGTCTATAATATTATTTCTTTTATGGGAGCGCATCAATTCACATAATAAATTAGGCATATCGGTTAACGCAAACCAACACCCATTAATGAAAATTTTGGTGAAATATGTGAATTGGGATAAAGAACATTCTTCAATTAATTTTATATTAATATAATTTTTACTATCTTCATCTATTTTTGAGATATTTCTTATATAATTAAAAAAGGGAGTTGAACTTACACCTCTGGTAATATAGGTAGACGTGGATAAATGTTTATGTAATCCGGTATTACCACCAGAAGGGGAATTAATAGGGCAAATCAAACCATATTGTGTTGAATTAATAAATCGTGGTCCTCTTATTTTTGCACCATCGGCAGAGATATGTAAATTAGTTTTACGCAATTGGCATAGAGATGCGAAAAAGGATAATCTGTCGAGGTCTTGAACTATTCCTGCTCTTTTAGTATGAATATCGGAACCCCAATCACCTTTAAAAGCTCTTCTAAATCCTTGTTCTACAATACGACTGGTATGTTTTCCATCACCCACAAATATCATTTTTTCATTACTTTGTATTAAATTTTTAAAATTTTTTTCATTATAAATATTGGCTCCTGAGCGACTACCTTTATAAAAAAACTCTTTATCCATTATTCTATAAATATGCGAATATTGTTTGTTATAATACTCTTGAAATAGTTTATATAATAACACCCCAGGCGTTTCAATTCTTTTATAACTATATGAATCCCTGTCTGTAGGTTTTTGATTACCAGTATATACATCTAACAATCTTTTTACCATATATCCCAAATAATACGCTTTATGTTTTAAATTCAACTCACCTATATGCGGTAAAAAATATAACATTAATATTTGTAAAACATTTGAATCTGATTTATATTTTAATAATTCTTTTATATATTTTAGAGCAGCGAATTGATTAAAAACAAGTCCAGCATCATGGATAGATGGTCTAAATAATTCAATATATGATTCATTTTTAACTATTTTTTCAGTTCCGATTTCTTCTAACAAACACGTTTGTATAATCTCTTTATCTGATATAATACCAAGGGCTCTCATTAATATAAATAAAGGAATTGGCGCTCTCACTTGAGGAATATTAACTACTATATGTCCGTTTTTTTT
>Ga0315315_10000269_pt1 | contig 41031 bp, 31 predicted proteins | sample M140m3416metaG_FD_203699 | JGI IMG/M metagenome (GOLD analysis project Ga0315315, IMG submission 203699) | Ammonia-oxidizing marine archaeal communities from Monterey Bay, California, United States - M1 40m 3416 | ecosystem: Environmental > Aquatic > Marine > Intertidal zone | place: USA...
GACTCACCATCGCTGGCCTCGCTGAGTGAGCCGGAGACCTCGAGAAAGGTGGGCTCCATGCGTTGATGGCTTTGGTCACCATCTCCGCAGCCGACGATCAAGAGAGAGGCTAGAGTAAGGCTCATGACTCATCCTTGGTGGCTATCCGGCCATCCTCGACACAGATGCCGGCGTCTTCTTGTGGGAGGGTGTGGTGCTGAATGAAGGCACTCATGACCACGTCACGAATCGAAATACCCGTGTCGACCTGGGTTGTGTTCCTCTCGAGAACCTCAAAGCCAGAGCCGCCGTGTGCAATGTAGTTGTTGGTCGCGAGCTCGTAGGTACCGTCGGGGTCCAGGGCGATGCCGTTGATGCGAATGTCAGCAGCATGGGGGTTGTCGGGGTTGCACACCATAGTGAACTCGATGCCTGCTACCTGAGCCTGACTGGAGCAACCACGGTCGGTGGAACGATTCGAGACATAGTCGAGAAGCTCTTGCACCTCACGTCCGGACAAGAACATCGTCGTGATTGTGTTGTCGAAGGGCATGGCGTTGAACAATGCATCTACAGTGATTTCACCAGCGGGAATGTCTGCCCGAATACCCAGGGTGTTCGTGAGCGCTATCTCGGTCTCAACACCGGGATAAAAGCGCATGGCTTCGGAAGTAAAGTTCCCCAGCATGCTGTCGCCACCTGACACGCTGTAGCGCCGCAAGGTCTCATTGGCGTACCCAATGACTTGGGCTGTGTTGTACTGGGCCGCAAGCGCCTCTTCATACTCTTCCAAGATGTCGACGACGCCTGCCTTTCGGGGCAGCTGGTAGACACCCTCTTCGTCGGTGTAGTTGGCCACCGGACGTAGGGCGTGATCAAAGCTCTGAATCTTGCCATCGCGAATGATGAAGTCGACACGTCCCACAAACTTTGAGAAGGCGCCGGAGTGGACAATCGGTATTGAACGCCCTGTCTTTTCGTTGGTCACGACGATGGGTGGTCGTGTCGCGATGTGGTGGTGGCCACCTATATATATGTCAATGCCTTCGATGGTCTTCGCGTGGTGGATGTCTTCATGCAATCCCATGTGGGAGAGGGCGATGACCACGTCTGCGCCCTGCGTCCTGAGGGTGGCGGCCTCTCGAGCCAGTGCATCTTCGGGCTCAATCACCCGGATTCCCATGGAGTTCGACTCGTCGTAGATGGAGTTGAGTGAAGACACATTACCTAGGCCAATCACCCCCACACGGAGTCCGTCGAGATCGTAGAGCCTGCTCGGGAGGATCATCTCCTCGAGTGCGGGCGCCCACGGTAAGTCACTGTTTTCAAAGTCATAATTGGAGGCAAGGAGGTCAAATCCGCCCCAGGCTCCGTACTGAGTGGCGAGATTGACCGCTCCCTTGTCGAACTCATGATTGGCCACGACCGCCGCGTCGAGTCCGACCTCAGTCATCAGGCGCATCTCTGCTTCGCCGTCGAATTCGTTGAAGACAAGTGCTCCCTGAAAGCTGTCTCCTGAGTCGAGGTGGAGCACGCGCCCAGCTTTGGCCCGCTCCTCCTCCAGGATGGCGCCAATGCGCGCGATCCCGCCGTAGATGTACTCGTTCTCATCGCACCAGTCTGGCTTGACATCATAGTTAGGGCAGGGGTTCGCCACCGGGAGCCCGAGCACATCACTGTCTGTGTATGAGGGCTCAAAATGGTACGGCATCAGCCGACTGTGAACATCCGAGGTGTGCAGGATGGTGAGCCTGACGTCCTGCCCCACCACAGCAGGCTCGGAGCCCTCTTGCGTGGAGGGCAAAAAACAGCCACTGATAAGTGTGCCGATGAGAAGCGCTGAGCCTACAGAGGGAAGCATGGGGTGCCTTTTTGAAGTGGCGGGCGGAGTAGCCCCCCTGAATGACCTCCGCAACCGAGTTCGCAGAGCCGTCACCGAGGCGCATTAAAGCGGTGCTGATCACTTGACACAAGCCCGCTGGCGGGGGATAGACCCGACCCCAATTAAATTGAGGAGCTTGTTCATGACCCGCTCACTTCTTTGGTTGTTTGCGTTGTCCCTCGGGGGCACGGCCTCCGCTGGTGGCTTCGAAGCGAAGACCATGCGCGACTCTCTCGCTGCCCGTGAGGTCGAGCGCCCGCTGGTACTCGGCAAGGGCTGGATCGAGGCTGGCCTCGGCTATGAGTACAAAAACTCTGACGGCTACTGGGACGAAGATGGCGAGGCTCAGAGCTTCGACAATGCCAATTGGATGTACAGCACCCAGTCGGTGACCATCCGCTACGGGCTTGCTCGGCGGTCGGAGCTGTGGTGGCGGGTGCCTTTCCATCACGCCCGGCTGACCAATGATGAGCTCGGTACTGATACCAGTTCATTTGGTCTCGGAGATCCGTCCTTCGGTTATCGGCTCGAGCTGTACCGCTCGTCCGCACCGACCACATCTGTTGTGGGTGAGGTCTTCTACAAGGCGCCAGCGGGGGATGACTCTCCTGGAAACTTTATTGGTGGGCCGAACACCTTCAACAACATCGTCATGTCGACGGGAACCCCGGACATGGGCCTTGCCGTAGAAGGGAAGCGTCAGGTTGGACCCATCGCGCTCACGCTCGGCGCCAAGTACACCCACCGGTTCTCAGCGGCCGTTGGCTACCTCATTGAGACAGAGTTCCATCAGTTTCAAGCCAGAATCAAGCCAGGTGATCTCATCGACTACACGGCCGATGTGATGGTTCAGGTCGGCCCCGTAGCGATTCACAACACTTGGTTCTTCCAGCAGCGGATGGAGACACGTATCGGGACGGCGTCAGACGACCTCCTCGGTGAGTCCAACCTCGTCCCAATCGATGGATCCGACGGTGCCTCAATCGATGCGTCTATCGGAGCTGTGGTCAATGTTACCCGCGGCGTCGACGTGCTGTTTGATGTTCGCCATGCCCTGAAGGGCGAGGACCTCCAGTTCTTCCCAATCGAGCAGATACATCCCACCCGTGGGACCACGTATTCGACCGCTATTGAGCTCCGGTACTGATGATGAGGACTTCATCCATGCTGCGTCACTTCTCTAAGCTTATTTTAGGCACTCTCCTTGCGCTGTTGGCCACCGCTTCCGGTGATGCCGAGGCCAAGTTTGTCTTCGCCTACAATCACCCAGATCTCGAGTGGTACACCATCGAGACCGACCACTATATGTTTCACTACCCAGTGAGCCGTAAGGCGAAGGCCGAGGGGAACCCTCACGCGCTGACAGCGGAGTGGTCTGCCCGAAAGATGGCAAAGTCTGCTGAAGAAATCTGGCCCAAGATGTGTGCCGAGTTCAACTATTTCCTGACCGAGAAGGTCCATGTTGTTGTGCTCAACCAGCCTGACGACCTGACTGGCTTCACCATACCTGCTTGGGATTGGGTTGAGATATCAGCCAACCCAGGTGGCATCTTCTACCGCGGCCGTGGTCGCATGGAGTGGTTCTCGGACGTCTTCGTGCACGAGTTTGCCCACGTGGTCTCGCTGAAGGCCAATGCGGCCATGGCTGAGGGTACTCAAGGGGTCATGCTCGGCGGTCTCTACCAAAACGGAATCAACGTAGACTCAACCAAGCAGCGCTCCGTTGCTGTGGGTGCGGAGATCATCCTCGGCGACTCTGACTCTGTCTTCTGGACAGAGGGCGGTGCCGAGTACTGGTCCGACAACACTGGCTACAACTGGTGGACAACGAGCCGTGACCAGAACATTCGAATGACGGTTCTTCAGGACCGACTCTTGACCTACGACGAGTGGCATGCCCGCTTCGGTAAGTGGGGCTGGGGCGACTCCGAGCGGTACTACCAGCAAGGCTACAACTTTGGTCTATACCTGCGGCAGCGGTTTGGTGATGACACCTATGCACGCTTTGCCATCGAGCACGGGCGCCGCTGGCGTTTCGAGTGGGTCACTGTCATCGAGGATGTTCTCGGCATTACAGCAGAGGATCTGTACGACGACTGGGTTGAGTACATTACCGAGCGCTACAACGCTCAGTATGCAAAAGTCAAAGCTGAAGGAGAGGTGGTCGGTCAAGAGCTTGGCGCCCGTCCGCTTGAGACTGCTTTTGGCTCACCAGACGATCGAGATAAGTTCGAGAGCAAGCCCTTGTGGCAACAGGAGAAGGCGAGGGAGCGCTCTGGGAGCTACCAGTTCGAGCCGCGAACCTCAGGAGACGGCCGCTGGGCTGGTGTCCTCAAGCGCGCTGTCGTCCAGGTGATGGACGGCGACGACAGCAACTTCTGGAACTTCACAGGCAAGCCACCCGTTGATCCTGGTCGGCTTGATGCTGCCAGCCTCAAGACCACTGGAATCCGTGCCGACTTCGAGCACGGCTGGGACTTTGTGCCTGGAAAGGACGCGATTGTCTTGACTGGTCGCGAGGACCACCACAGGCAAGATGTAGCGAGCCGCATGGGGATCAGGCCCGAGTTCGATGGCTACAACTGGAAGAAGCTGTGGTACTTCGAGCTGCCGACGCGTGAGGAGAAGCGTGGAAACCGAACGGTGAAGACCATCAGTCCAAAGCGGCCGATGAAGTGGCTCAAACCACGACGGGCGAGAGCCATTCATCAAGAGGGCACCTTCAGGCAGATCCCGAACACCGAACGTGGCGTCGACCCGGCAATGGCTCCTGATGGAGAGTCTCTCGCATACTTTGAGTACACCGACGGTACGCTCAATCTTGCCACCATCAAGCTCGATGGCTCAGATAAGAAGCTACTGACAAACTACACGGATGGAACTTGGCTCCAGGTGGTCGACTGGTCACCAGATGGGCAAGAGCTTGTTCTGGGTATCTTCCGAAACTATCAGCAGAACCTCTACATCATGAACAAGGATGGCTCGAACCTTCGGCCCATCATGGTTGATGCGTGGGAGGAGCTTGATGCACACTGGTCTGCAGTTGACGGGAAGATCTACTTCTCCGCTGATCCGACAGGAATCTTCAACATCTTCAGCTACGACCCGTCCACTGGCGACTTCGCCCAGTTGACGAACGTGATTGGTGGCGCACAGTCTCCACAGATCACAGTCGAGGGCAACCTGATCTACAGCTACTACACTGCGTTTGGTTGGAAGATCAATGGCCTGGCTTCGGATGAGTTCCTCAACAAGCCTGTGAACCACTACTTCAAGACCGACTTCGACATGGACCAGGTCTCTGACGGTCTGGCTTTCGAGGAGGACCTGACGTACTTCGCCGACATGACCGGCCCTTATCGGCCTCTCAAGGCGGTGATGTCCCCCACGGGTATTCCGATGTTCCGTCTCGAAAATGACGGCAGGGCAGACCTCGGGCTCTCAGCGGGTGGTCAGATTTACGTCCAGGACTATGTGGAAGAGCATGTGGCCTTTGTTCAGGGAATGCTTGGCGAGGACAGCTATGTCACCGGCCGCTATTTCTATCAGGGCTGGTACCCAACCTTCACCCTCGGTGCGATGCACTACCGAGGCAAGAGCGCTCGGGGCTACAAGCTGGATGAAGACGACAACCCCAAGACCACGACTGACCAGAGTATTTTTGAGCTGAAGAACAGCATGCAGCAGAACCAAGTGTTCGGTGGCACGTTCTTCCAGTGGAACGACCGAATCACGCTGGGCGCGATTGGCTCATGGATGAACTACAAGGTTCGCGGGACATCCGACCCAGACTTTGAGCCGTACATGCACGCCTACTCAGCGTCGATGTTCTTCAACTTCGAGAACGCCAGAGGCGGACGGGGGCCAAACCCATCCAGTGGGCGAAGCATCGAGGGTAGCTGGGAACATGGCTGGACCAACATCACGTACCCGAGCTTCGGTGGTGTCTCGATCGATGACGGCGAGATTCTCGATGCTTACCAGTACAATAAGTTTGAGGGTCGCTGGACCGAGCTTCTGAGTGTCCCGACCTTTGGCGTTCCGTTCTTGGAGAAGCCCAAGGGCCTGGGAAGCCACACACTGCAGTTGGATTTCCAGTTTGGTGCTGTCGACCGCAATGTCGACACCAATGATGAGTTCCGGGCGGGTGGTCAACATCCCGCGTACATCGGATACTCATCAGTTCAGCCCAACACGCAGTTTGCTGGGTACCCGGGCTGGAGTCTGTCCGGTGAGACGATGGCCATCTTCAATATGGCCTATCGCTTTCCGCTCAACCGCTACACCTACAACAGGTGGGGCCCAATTACTACCCAAGGCATCTGGATGCAGTTTGGTGGTACGGCTGGAAACCTCTGGTCCTACAGGCCGCCTGAGGACGACTCTAAGTCATACAGAAGTCAGTACGACGACCGCATTGCGTACGATCCGTCCGACATCAAGCGGGAGATTCCGTTTGTGGACAAGGCATACAAGAACGGAAACCGGATGCTCTATGACGCATTCGCGGAAATTCGGGTGGCCAGCGTGTTCCGTGACGGGATGTCCTGGAACAGCTTTCTACGATTTGCATACGGATTCAACACCATCCGCGGCTACGGTGATGTTGACGGCGACGGAATCTTCGACACCAGCGAGACTGGGGTCGGTGACGAACTCTCGGCAGAACAGGAGCCCGCCGGATGGCGACTCTACCTCGGCCTCGGAACGGGCTGGTAGGAGAACAACATGAAGACACTTAAAACGATGACTCCCGGTATCTTGGCCCTGCTCAGCTTGGGCTGTGGAATGCCAGCGACCCAGAGCGAAGTGAAGATGGCCGGCGTGGGCCTGGACCCTGATGAGATCGGGGTCAGTCCAGATTATAATGGTGGCCTTGTCGAGTACAACCTCATCGACTTTGCTGGATCTCAGCTGCCGCTCGGGCTTGTCGGGCTGGTCTCTTATGATCAGGTCGGTCCAAATGTGAGCTTCAGGCCACCGTACAAGATGGTCATGGGTAATGGCTTCATCTTCCAAGACGACTCCATCGCTCCCGATGCCACCATGGGTACCCTGGCAAAACCGCCGGCGGCCGAAGGTGTATGTCAGACCCGCTTCGAGCCACGGTCTTACTTGAGTGGATTGGTCGATGCCGGCAACGCCATCAGCTTCCGTACGAAGGGTGGTAAGGGTGGCTGGACCATCGGCCGGCGCCCCTACGTGTACCCAACCGATATGCGTGATGTGAACGCTTACTACATGGAGCTCGATGCCCACAGGCCGGACCCATCCTTCCGAAAGGTGAGAATCGACAAGTCGAGCACTGATCCTCTCCAGATGGTGGAGAAGGTTCACATGCTCGCGAACTTCCCTGAAGGCGAGCTGGTTGAGATCGACTTCCCTGGGGGAGCGCCGCCGCTTGAGGCCAATATGGGCTCGATACCTGTGCCTCTCCGTGCAGCGGGAGGAAACCGGTCGGTCGTTCTCCCTCATTCTCCGAGTGGTGTCCGACTGGCTTGGAATGGCCCTCGGTACAACCGGTATGGTCTCCTGGTGGATGGAGAACATCCAGAGGCGGTTGACTATGCTGGCAACGATACAGGTGACATTCCCGACATCGAGAACAGCACGTGCCTGCAGTACCTGCCACACAGCAATATGCCCGCAACAGCGGATGACTGTGTTGAGCTGGCCAGTGTGCCGCGTACTCCCGGAGAGTTCAACGCGCTCGGCCTCGACTTCAGCAGCAAAGAGCTGAACGGGCAGATGTATACGGGACCTTGGGACACCTCAGATCAAGAGGTATTGTTCGAGTGGGTGCCAGGAGAAGAGAAGGCTGGAGAGATCGTCACGCTCACAGTGCGGTTCCTCGGTCCGGTCGATCGAGAGGACGAGAACATGGTATCGGCCACGATAGACGGGACAGCTGCAGCCCCCAATGCTGAGGAGGCATGGAATGAGGCTATAGGCGAGGGGACTATTCCTGAAGGAACCCCATTCCCTGATGCCGATCGTCTGGCAATGGCCTGCGATGACGACCTGAGCGGGGATGTCGGCAGTACAGCGAAGCGGCTCCAGTGGCCACTCGAGAGCAGCTACCAAAACGAGGATGGTTCGCTTGTTCCATCACTGCATGGTGACCCGGGGCACAACCTCGCTGAGGTTACCTGCCGACTCGATGACTCGGCGGGTTCATTTGTTCTCAGCCAAGACATACTTGAGCGGGCGATGGACTATGCCGCAATGCATGGCGCCGAGGGCGCAGTGTTCTTCTTGAGTCGATCTACCGAGACTGAGGTCCAAGCACCGCCAGTTCGTGATCGGTACGGTAAGCGACATGAAAACTCACCCATCAAGGTGGTGAGTCGGTCGATGCAGATCGGTCGTTTCTGGTACGGGCAGTAAGGAAATGACGATGAAAACTTCTACAATGCTTTTGATTGGCCTCTCTCTCATCGGATGCGATGGAGATGGAGACTTGCCTTCTTACTACCAGGGCGGATCAGGTCCTGAGCCAACGGCCATCTCTCAGCACACTGAGGCGGGTAATGTCGGCGGCGACGTGGTCCGAATTGTCGGAAAGAACTTCGGTGGCGATCACGATGCCGTCACGGTCGTCTTTGGCTCGCAAAATGCCGAGATTATATCTGTCGCAGACGACGAGCTTGAAGTTCGCGTACCGCAGGGTCCTATCCAAGGCGGAAAGGTCATTGTCACCGTGGGAACAGTCGGTGGACAGGGCGTTGTCCCCGGCGGATACAACTACGAAGTCGGTGACCTACTGGACAATGAGGTTGGGTACATTCTCGTGAATGACCAGTGGCAGTCATGTCTCGGCGGTGTCGGCAAAGCCAGCGCCGGCGTCGGCTGCGAGACCATTGCCTACAACGGCTACACGGGGATCGAAGGGCGCGCAGTATTCTTTGATGGGGTCAAGTTTCCGAATGTCCACAGCATGTATGTGGGCTGGGCGGCAGGCTCTGATATGTCCTGGGGAGAATGGAAAATTCAGGCGCCAGGGCAGATGCCAAACTCCTTCGACATGGAGACGGCATTCGAGAATCTACACTTTGACGGAGTGTCGGGTTTCAGTCTCTACAATGAGGCTTGGGACAGCCAGTCACTTCGAGAAGATCAAGACGAAGAGTGGTGCACACAGATCAACCAGCTCGACCGACACCGCTTCGGCGGCGGCGTCGTGGATGGAATGTACATGCCCCCAGTCGAGGTCTCGGGTGCGGGACAAGTGGTCAGCGACACCATGGGTACCTCATTCCTGCGCGATGCCACATCGGGAGACGAGGTCTGCTCTGACAGTGCTGGTCAGCGGGCTTACCAGCGCTCCAACCTCACCTTCTGCGAGACTCAGGAGGCCGATAAGGTCAATACATATGCCTACGCGGCGGACTGGCCGGTTGGTGAGAGCTTTTTTGGCTCCAAGAAGACCAATGATGGCGAGACTGTGTTTGATGAGACATCAAGCTCTCAGATCTCTGTGAACGTTCCAAGGGCTGGGCTGAACCAGTCGATAAGGCTTCCCCCTCCAATCACTGTCTACGGCTCTTCGGGCTTTGATATTGGTGGAGTGGGTGGCGATAAGTCGCTGTGGGGACTCGTAGACTTAGAGAGCTGCAGCGACTCGAACGGCGATGGCCTCTTTGGTCTTGATGATAAAGCGGCGACTTTTGAGTGGAAGCCGTACTCCGGTGATCTCACCAGTGGCGGTCTCGTGTCAGGTGCCCGAACTTACGTAAGGGTCACGCTCAATGTCCTCGATATCGGCTGGTTTGGTGGCGTTGGCTCGTCTATACGCGCATCGATCACTGTGCCTGATGACCATGGCTACGACCCAGAGACGAACAGGTCCAGCGTCGAGATTCCATCGTGGGTCTTGTATCAGATGCCTGACATCACCAACAGTTGGGGAACCGAGAACAACCTCGGAGGCTCGCCGTCGTTCAGCTGGGGAAGCCCAGAGCGATCTGACTACGGTTACCTCGTCGTTACCGTCGACCGGGTAACGGAGTACGCCATTCGCTCGGCCAAGCTCGGCGGCGATGTCGTGTTTGCTTACGCATCAGGCGACTTTGGCTTCATGGGCTGGAGAAACCCAGTTCTTGAGCCTGACGACTGCAGTGATTGCAGCGACAACGATGGCGATGGCTGGACTGACATCAAGGACCCTGACTGTCGCGTTGGAGGACTGGAGAACAACAGCGGCTTCGGGCAGTACACCTGTAATGATGGAGTCGATAACGACCTCGACGGCGATGTGGACGCGAAGGACACGGACTGCTCAAGTGGCTCTGATGCGGAGAGCCCAGAGTGCGGCGACGACATCGACAACGACGGTGACGGCTGGACCGATGATGACGATCCGGACTGCTCGGAGGGCGCGGGCCTCTTTGAGAATGACGCCACCTTCGGGAACTATGGCTGCAACAACGGTGTCGACGATGATGGTGACGGCTGGACCGACAGTACAGACCCTGTGTGCGGCGAAGGCACGGACCCTGAGGATGACGGCTTCATCGCAGAGGTCGAGTGTAACGATGGTATCGACAACGACGGCAACGGTGACATCGACGCTGAGGACACCCTCTGTGCGAACATGGGTGCTGAGAACGAGTATGAGCAATACGACGAGCCAGGTCCTGGCTGCTCGGATGGCGAGGACAACGATGGGGACGGATACATCGACGGATTGGACCCCGACTGTGATTTCTCGCCATATCGATCAGAGGGCAAGGAGTTCCGGGACCCGGCGGAGTACGCTGGAATTGATCAGTGCTACGACGGGATCGACAACGACCTGGATCTGCTGATCGATGCCGACGATCCTGGCTGCTGGGAAGAAGACGGGACACCAAACGGGTTTCTTGATGATGAATCTGCAGCGGGGCCAGAAGATGGCGTCGATGATGATGAGATCGAAGAAGATGACGATACCGGAGATTTAACCGGTGATTCTGAGGCGCCGTAGCGGCTCAGCAGGCGCAAGAATTCGCTTGTTTCTGCAAACAATGAAATTCAGCCGACATGTAGGGGTTGACGGTGCTGTCGCCTCGGTATAGTTGGCACGGGTCATTTCGGTGGCTGCCCTAGGTAGGGGCTTGTAGCTCAGCTGGTTAGAGCGCGCGCCTGATAAGCGCGAGGTCGGCAGTTCAAGTCTGCCCAAGCCCACCACATCCCGGGGAATAAATGGGGGCGTAGCTCAGTTGGGAGAGCATCTGCTTTGCACGCAGGGGGTCGCAAGTTCGATTCTTGTCGCCTCCACCCCCGGGAAGGGTAGCCACCGAAACATCTTTGCCCTCAGCCTGCTCCTCGCAGGCTGTGTGGCAAAGCGTGTCCAGTCTGGAATGGTGATTGAGGACGCGGGTTCGATCTACATCCTCGATGGGCCGGACAACAGAACCAAGCTCAAGCTGTCCGGAGACAATATCGCTGTGGAGGCGCTGCTGGGATGCAGGGTGTCGGTGCGGGGCCAGCGCGGACCTGGAGGGTTCGCTGTGGATGCCTATGAGGTGGTCGACGCTGGCTTCGGTGCCCGACCTCTTGTGGGAACCATCGAGACGTCGTCTGGGCTGTGGTACCTACGAGACCGGAAGACTGGCCTGCGGTCCCAGCTGAGCGGTGAGATGGCGTATAGGCTTGGCGAGCATCGCGGTGATCTCGCCTTGATTGATGGTGTCTCGCTGGGGCCAAACGAGGTTCAGGTCATGTCTTACAGAATACTGCTGGATGTTCCGCCTCATGGGGGCGGCAAGTCGGAGTGACCAGGTTAGGCGGGGCGCCCACCACGGAGTTCCCTATGTCCCCTAAGGCTCTTCTGTCGGTTTCCGACAAGACCGGTATCGTCGACCTTGCGCGAGGCCTCACGGGCCTCGGCTACAGCATTCTCTCAACAGGTGGTACCGCGGCGAAACTCACGGAAGCCGGCATCGCCGTGACCAAGGTGAGCGACCACACTGGGCACCCGGAGATCATGAACGGGCGGGTAAAGACGCTGCACCCTATGATTCACGGTGGAATTCTCGGCCGGCGGGATGCGCACGCTGGCGAAGCTGCTGAGCAGGGAATCGACTGGATTGATGTGGTGGTCTGCAACCTCTACCCATTCGAGCAGACCATCGCACGGGGAGATGTATCGGCGAGCGAGGTGATCGAGCAGATTGATATCGGTGGCCCGTCCATGGTCCGGTCCGCAGCGAAGAATCACAAGGATGTGATCATTCTCACCGACCCGAAAGACTATTCACGGACTCTCACCGCGATGGAGGAAGGTGCCATTGATGAAGATGCTCGACTTCGCTTAGCGTGGAAGGCATTCCGGCACACGGCCAACTACGACGCCATCATCAGTGGATGGTTTGGTCGGCACCTCGGCGAGGACTTTCCAGGGGAAGGGGGAATTCCTATCCGACAGATGGAGCACCTGCGGTATGGCGAAAACCCGCACCAGCAGGCCACCTTTTACGCTGAGCCGGGCCTCGGTGGCCGCGCTCTCTCTCGCGTGAAGCAGCTTCAAGGGAAGGCCCTCAGCTTCAACAATCTTGCCGACCTCGACGCAACGCTGCGGGCAGTGTTTCACTTTGAAGAGCCCGCCTGTGTGGTCACCAAGCACATGAACCCTTGTGGTGCTGCCACGCATCAGGATGGAAGCGAGGCCGCATTTCTACTCGCGCTCTCGGCGGACCCGGTGTCGGCTTATGGAGGGATTGTCTGCTTCAATCGGCCGGTAGATGGCGCGACCGCTCGATCGATGCGGAAGAGCAGGACCTTCTTTGAGGTCGTGGCTGCACCTGGATTCACCGATGAGGCACGTGAGCTGCTTGCGGTCAAAGAGAAGCTCCGGGTGATGGAGCTGCCTACAGACTGGGCGGACTGCCGGCCTGACGGCACGGATGCCCGCCGGGTGCAAGGGGGCTGGTTGCTTCAAGATTGGGACCTCGGTGCGCCGATTGCTTGGGAGGTTCCAAGTGGCCGTAAGCCCACTGAGGCTGAAGAGGGAGCGCTGCGCTTTGCTTGGGGTGTTGTCCAGCACGTGAAGTCCAATGCCATTGTCTTGGCTCGAGCTGAAGACGGCGGGTACGTCTTAAATGGTGTTGGCGCTGGTCAGATGTCCAGGGTTGACTCGGTTCGAATCGCGATCTCGAAAGCCACGCGACCTGTGGAAGGCTCGGTCTTGGCCTCGGATGCGTTCTTCCCGTTTCCGGACGGTGTAGAGGTGGCGCTGAGCGCCGGAGTTGAGGCAATCATCCAGCCAGGTGGCTCTATCCGCGACGACAAGGTCGTGGCCGCCGCCGACGGCAAGTCTGCCACCATGGTCTTCACTGGCGCACGACACTTCAGACACTAAGTTCTGCGCACAGGGTATTATCACCAACGTGTCTGATCACTTCTGCTTCTCCTGTGGCGCCCCGACTGTAGCCCTCGGCCAACAGCTCGTCCCTGTCTGTGCCAATTGTAAGGCGAGGGGGCTGGGTGAGGGCGGATCTCCTCCTCAGTGGATGGTGCGAATCTCGGGAGCCCATCGGACCAAGGGCCCGCTCACCAAGCGGGCTGTCCTCAATGGACTCGCCCGACAGCGCTTTGGTCCTGACGATAGGATCAGCGGTATTGGGGGCGAAGAGCTTGCCATCGCCGACCATCCTGATTTTCGCGGCTGCTTCATTCCTGGGAGCGCAGATGAAGTGGCGATTGACGGCATTCGTCAAGAGCTGAAGCGCGCGTCCCGGCGGGCTGCCCGCGCGCGGATGTTTCTTGGTGCCGGAGGCGTCGCGTTGCTTGGCCTGGCCGGTGCTGTCATTTGGTTATCTGCGACCACACGTTTCATGGTGATTCCGGTGGCCTGGAGTGAGGCGTTAGAGGCGAAGATAGATTGGTGGCGGGCGCAGTCGAAGCCCGTTGTAAAGCGGGAGTATGCTCCAGCGCCCAGCGCGCTTCCTCACTCGGCATGGGCAGAGGCTCAGCGTCCCGCTGATGGGCCCGAGACGCTCCACCTGGCGAGGAGGCAACACTGGACCAGCCCTCTCGCTAGCCTGGATGGTGTTCGGCGCGGTTACCTACAGGCGATGGCGCTTGCACCGATCGACCCAGTCCCGCTTGCTGGCCTGATCGAGGTCGATGCCAGCATGCTTTACACGCGGCCGGAGCTACTCGGTGAAATATCACGGGCCGTGACGCGACTCGATTTCTTGAGGGCACGCGGGCCTGGCGTCTCGGTGGCGAATGCGGCACTGGCGCTGGCCCAATCCAATCGTCTCAGGGCCAAACAGGAGACAGAAGAGTGCGCCGTAGAGGACCCAGTTTGCGCTCTTTACTATGGGGCAGCGACGCTTGATACGACGGTTATTGACGATGTCATCGAGAAATACGGTCCCAGCACCCGGGCGCTGCGCCTGCTGTGTGAGACCGCGAAGGCGTCGGAGCAGTGGGCGATTTTGCGGACGGCAAGCCTCAGCCTCCAGCGTCTAAACCCTCGCAGCCCGGAGGGGCATGAGTTCATGGCGGAGTTCCACGTTGCGCTCGGGGATTGGGATGCTGCAGGAGAGTCTGCAAAACAAGCGATAATACTCGGGACTGACCGTGCTGACGTTCACCACCTTCAGGCTGCAGTCCTGATGGGGAAATCACAACGACAAGCAGGTCTTTCAGACTTGTTTACGACGGTCATCAGCCACCCGCACTTGGCTGGGCAAGCCAATCGACATGTGGCGCTACTACAGGCCGCACAGATCCAGGTCGCAGTCGGAAATCTCGAGGCCGCGAGAATGATTGTGGATTCAGCGCTGGAGGCCCAGGCGGCCAATCCGGCGGCCCAGGTCTTGCTTGCGGATATTCTCTTTAAGGAGGGCCGCTACGGGGCTGCTGAGTCGGTGCTTCGCGAGGTCGATGCGACGACCGTGGATACCAGAGAGCAGGCCATGATTCATCTCTGGGCCAGCCGCGTATACCTGCAGATGGATAAGCAGCGCTTAGGGCGACAGGAGCTGGAGAATGCACTTCGCATCAATCCGAGCCTGTCTGCGATCCATGAAGAGTTCGTCTGGGCGGCGACCCAGACCAAAGATATCAGCGGGGCGATCCGCTCTCTCCAGGACATGATTCTGTTGCGGCCATTCGTAGGCGGTGAGTCAGACCCAAGAGAGGGCCTCGGCCTCATGCCGCCAAAGGCTCGAAGGCTTCAGCAGCCGCTCCTCGATGCGATGGACACCGACGTTCGCTATTCACCGGAGCGGGCGGCAGCACGGGCGATCCTCAACTGGTGGACGGGTGGTCCTGAGCCCATCCTTGTCCTTGGCGACGCACTCGAGGAGTACCCAACTCACCTGAGCCTACAGATTGCCATGGCCATCGCTGCTTTTGAGAAGGGTGAGTGGGCGATAGCAGAGAAACATGCCGGAGAAGTCGTCGCGCGAAGACCCAGCCTCGCGGTGATGCACAGCCTCCGCGGGCGGGCCATGGCCAAGCAGGGTCTCTGGCCTGCAGCCCGCGAGCCTCTGATGCGCTCCGTGAAGGGTGATGCTGAGCAAGAGGATCTGCTCAGGTGGGCTGCAGATGCATTCATGTCCAACGGTGATCAGGAGACTGCGGCGGAACTCTTGATGAAAGCGTATGAATTAGCGCCTTGGGATTCAAGGATTCGCCGCGCACAGTTTGCCCTCAACGCTCTGAAGAAATAAGCGACGCGCCACCAGGGGTTGCGCGTGAAGGTCTTACTGGTTGGCGGAGGAGGGCGTGAACACGCACTCGCTTGGCGTATCTTGAAGAGTCCGCTTGTTGACGGACTCCTCGTCACGCATGAGAACCCAGGATTCCCGTTGGCTGCTCGCCTGGTCGGTGGTGATCTGGTGGCCGCAGCGCGCGAGCATGACGTTGGACTTGTGGTCATAGGTCCTGAAGCGCCCCTCGCTGAAGGTCTCTCAGACGCCCTGAGGGCAGCAGGCCTCAAGGTCTTCGCGCCATCGAAATCAGCTGCGCAGCTGGAGAGCTCTAAACGTTTCGCGAAAGCCTTTATGGATCGCCACAATATTCCAACTGCGGCTTGGTCTACCCACACCTCGCCAGAGACTGCTCACGCGGCAATTTCAGGCCCATGTGTCGTGAAAGCGGATGGCCTCGCTGCAGGTAAGGGCGTCATCGTCGCTGACACCGCGAAGCAGGCCCATGAGGCCGTCGATAGCATGTTTGAGGGTGCGTTTGGGGATGCTGGGCACCGGGTTTTGATCGAGGAGAGACTCGAGGGCCCTGAGCTGAGTGTGCTGGCCATCTGTGATGGTGTTCGGGCCATTCCGATGCTGCCCTGTCGCGATCACAAGCGTCGCTTTGACGGTGATGGTGGGCCCAACACAGGCGGCATGGGCGCCATTTGCCCGCCATCAGATGCGACGTCTGAGCTGGTCCAGCAGGTTGTTGCCGATGTCCTTCAGCCCACGGTTGATGGTATGGCCGCGGAGGGTATGCCGTTCACTGGTGTCCTCTATGCTGGCGTGATGTTGACGCCGAGTGGCCCAAAGGTCCTCGAGTTCAATGTGCGCTTTGGGGACCCAGAGTGTCAGCCGCTGATGTTTATGTTGGACGAGGATATCGTCCCAGTCCTCCTCTCAGCAGCAGATGGCGCGCTCGAGGACCGGCCGCTTCGATGGCGCGATGGCGCCGCCTGTTGTGTGGTGATGGTCTCCGGTGGATACCCGGGACCCATCTCAAAGGGCAAGACGATTACGGGCGTGCCAGACCCAACTGAGGATGCAGTTGTTTTCTTTGCGGGCGCCGTCCGGACACCCGACGGCGTCGTTTCGTCGGGAGGACGGGTTCTCGGCGTCACGGCCCACGGCGACAGCCTCAGCGCTGCCGCCAAAAATGCTTATGGTGAGCTTTCTAAAATTCATTTTGACTCGGCCGCTTGGCGGTCGGACATCGGAGGTACATTCTCATGAGTAATCCAGTTCAAGTCGGTATAATGATGGGCAGCAAGTCGGATCTTCCGGCGATGTCGGCGGCGGGTGATGTGCTCGATTCCCTCGGCATAGGCTTCGAGATGCGGATTATGTCTGCACACCGAACACCAGCAGAGGCTGACGCATTCGCTTCTACAGCAGCAGAGCGGGGGATCAAGGTCCTCATCTGTGGCGCGGGAATGGCCGCACACTTGGCGGGTGCCGTCGCTGGGCGCACAGCGCTTCCCGTGCTTGGTGTTCCCCTGAATGGGTCCCTGGACGGGCTCGACGCGCTTCTCGCGACGGTTCAGATGCCTCCAGGTGTACCTGTTGGTACCGTCGCTATTGGAAAGGCTGGTGCCAAGAATGCTGCGTGGCTGGCGGCTCGCATCATCGGTGTCGCTGATGCGGATGTGCAGGCTCGCGTTATCGCCGGCTTTAATGCCATGGCTGATAAGGTACGCGAGGCGGACGCTGAGCTTCAGGCCAGCCTCGGATGAAGGAACCCTCGAGGCTCAAGCTCAAAGGATCGGTCGGGCCAAGAGATCCGGCTGCATATCCGGGCGGGGACTTCGAGTTGGGTTCGGCACTATTTGCGCAGGTCAGCGCGGCGCTTCAGCGCGGCCGGCCTGCGCCGTCGGTGTTTTTAATCATGGAAGACACTGTGGAGCGTTTCTCGATGCGCCCACTGGCTGGGCGGTCGCGGCCTTCGCGCCAGCGCATCTTGGCTGGCCTTGCTGGCATAGAAGGTGTCGAGTGTGTCGTGATGCTCGGCGCCTTTAAGTTTTCTGGAAAAGGTCCGCTGAACGGTGCATGGGTGGCCAGCGTGTTCATAGAGTGGCCAGACAACCGCTGGTGGACGGCCTGGCAGCCTCTCGGCCCACAGGGTGCCTTGGTCGGCGATGCGCCACAGGTTCGATGCGGTGAGGACGGAAGTCCGCGCCCTGGAGGCATGGGGGGCTGGTTTGCCTTATCCAGACGTACGGGAGTTAAGCTTCGGGTGCAGCGGGGCACGACTCAAGTACACTGAGGCCAATGGAAGCATCTACCAACATGCGGAACATTCCAAGCGAAGTCATTCGACTCATCGCGGGGCACGGGCCAGTACAGGTCACGACTTTTTCTGACACGGGTGGAGTCTCGGCGGTCTGCGCTCCGTTCGAGGACATTCTTCACTTGCTCCTCCCGAGTACAAGCGGGACCATCAAGGCTCTGCTTGACTCGACCCGTCTCGAGGTGTCGGCAAAGGCTGAGGATGGGAGCTATCAGATTAGAATGCAGGGTCGAGCCCATGCTGGACGCGGGATGTCAGGACATCCAATGCTGAGTGTGTTGGAGCCTTGGTTGCCTGAAGGTGTCTCCCCTCATCGTCTTGTTGTCGTGCCTTTTGTGGCAGAGCACATCGAATTTGTGCGAGGTCAAGGTGAGATCGTCAAGCGTAACGTAGGGCTCACTCCGGCCGGCCAGGAACGCCCGACATTCGGCCGAATGTGGATGGGCGCGGCCTTCTCTGGCATGGCGGGAGTGTTGGGCCTGTGGTTTATCGTCGCAGCTGCGCTGTGGTTTGGTGCCCAGGGGGACACCTTCGCGGGACGCCCACTCGCGCTTGCATTGACTTTAGTTTCTGGCTTGGGTTTGATTGGGGGCGTCCGCCTGATTGTGATTGCTCAGGGCTTTTTGCAGTGGCGCCGTCTCCGGGCGAGTCGGGCTGATGCCCCCTACCTGTCCGAAGGGTTTTTCGCACCGCGAGAGGCCCGTATCGGAGCCCTCATGGCACTGTCAGCGGCGCTTGTTGCGCTGTCAACTGTTGGCTCCATATGGGGTTCTTCCCTTGTGACTCGTATTGTTCTTGGTTGCGGGGTGTGGCTCTGTGGCCCTGCCTGGGCGCTTCATCTGGCGATGGGCCGACCAGAGCCACGGCGTTAAGGCGAGTAGGGAGGTCCAGTGCAGGTTGCTTTACGCGGTAGTAGTGCGTCGACGGTAACTGCAGGAATTCTGCTGTTGACCCAGGCAAAGCGACTGGGTTTTCCCATTCAGGTTGCGATCGAGGGCGACGCCAAAGATGTTGCCCGGGTTGCTGGGCCGGCGTTGGTCTACAGTCCAGTTCTCTCTGGGTGCGGCGTCGGCCGTGTGGAGAAGAGCAATGCCCTCGTCTGCATGGCAGGCCCGTCGATGGACCCGCTCCTTGTGAGTCTCGGTCACGGTGGGCTTGATGAGTGGTTTCGTGTCGACCGTGCCGGCGGTGGTAAGCACCCGAGCACCGAGGCAGTCGTGCGACTATGTCGGCATTCCTCGGCTGATGGGCAGAATCTCGGCAGGGTCTTGCGCGGCGCGCTGGATGCGATTGGATGCCCGGCAGAGCCAGCACTTCTGGATATGCTATTCGGGGCCCCGGTACCGCCGCTCGAGCGAATAGCGCTTGCACTACGGGCGGGCCGAACGATGACTGGTGCCGCAGGCGACTCGTTCACACGCTTTATTCGCTCCGGCACTGATGACCTTCCAGACCCGCTACCGACACCGTTGACCATTGCCGCCTTGGGCGATGCTCGAGAGAGTGGACACATCGACCGGCTCCTTGGACGTCTCCAGCCCGGGCTGGATGTTGCCGTCGAGGACTGGCTCCACGGGGTCGCAGTGCTCGATGATACGGAGGCCATGGGTCACCTCGTTAGCTCTATCGCCGAGGTGGGGAGTCACTTGCTCTGCCTGCCGATGGCGGGGATGCTCCCGAGACTGTCCCCGGAGCGAGAGGCGGTCGCGCGCGGACTCGGTCCCGCGATTGGGGCGGTCGCACCGGTAGGGTGTGCGATGGAAAGCTTGATGACGACCTATAAGTTCCTCGGGGGCCAGTTTGTCGACCACTCACCCTACGCCCTCAATGTGCCGGGCGACCCGCCACCTGAAGGCCGTATGGAGCGCTGGATCTGGCTGTGTAGGAGCGCTTACACCGCCAAGGAAGAAGCAGAGAGCCTGTGGCGGCGGCTGGTTGATCCAGTCCAGTAGAGTTGTGCTTGCAACCCGAACGGGTGAGGTTCACTGGGTATGACTCAGGCGGATAAAAAGACGGGTGGCCAGGGGAACCGTGGCCGAAGAGAACGCGGGCACCACAGGCGCGGCCGTGGTCGTGGTGGAGGACGTCTTCCCGACATTCTCTATCATGCGTGCGATGTCGGACGTGTAGCGGAAGCCAGGGAGGCAGGAAGCCTGATGCTTGGGGATGGACGCAAGCTGTTTATGTCCAAGTCGGAATCTCAGGCTTGGCTGGTCGCGCACCGTGCAGGTGGACAACCCGCGGTCCTTTATATCGATGCCACTCGCGCCAAGCAGGCGGGTACGAATTTCCAGATAAACAACCGAGGTCTGTGGCAGGCCTCGGCCGTGTCACAGAAACACGTTCTAAATCTGCGCGACGGTTTTGCTCACCAGTATTCCGCCGGTGGGTTCCCAGTTTACTACGGTCCGAACGGCCCTGAGATTGCCCTTATTAAGGTGCGGCGGCGGTTCGGAACGACCTGGGAGATAGCGAAAGGAAAGCTGGAGCCCGGTGAAGGGCCGGTTCAGTGTGCGATTCGGGAGCTCCAGGAGGAAATGGGAGCGGAGATGGACCTCACTGTAGAGCACGACTTTGGTTTCGTTCGGTTTGGCTTCATGACCCCTGAGCGGGAGCCACGACTAAAGACAATGTACGTCTATCAGCTGCGGTGTGCCGAGCGGGTAGAGGAGTTTCATCCAGCCCTGGGCGAGTCTGTCGAAGAGGTGGGGTGGTTCACTCCGTCACAGGCAGATCGGGTGGTGACCCACCGGTCCCTTCGCCCCCTGATGCGCCGGCTTCTACAGAACCTTTCGTAAGCGCTGGACCGCGCCATAGGTCTGGCCCGGCTTTCTCCCAGTCGCCCTGTTTTGGATGATCGGGGATCCGCTCCGGGTTCTGTTCAGCACCGTCGTAGAGGACGGTGAATGTGTGATTTCCAGGGACCTGCCCAATCGCGGGCCGCGGATGGGCGAAGGTATAGACTCGGCGTCCCCTTACGAGCATGGGTTGGCCGACCAAGTCTGGTCGAACACCTGTCGCCAGGGGAAGCCACACATCCAGCGGCGACAGCCTCCACAGCGTCGGACTGATGTGGCGCCTGTCGTCATCGGGTGCGCCTGGTCCACGGACGAGGACGATGGCATCGCCAGGAAGGCTGAGTGACATCACTGCATCGATTCCACGATGAACTGATTGACCTTGAATGAGCGTGAGGGTGTCCGAACCAATCTCTGCCGCCATCCATGCGCCTCGACCCAAGGCGGCAGTGACAATGAGGGAGAGGAAGCCCATGTGTCGGGATGCGGAGCCCGCGAGCAGAACAGCTGCTGGCACGCCGAGAAAAACCGCGTAGGGAAATTGATGTGGGGCCGCCAGCCCGAGCGACACGGTTCCAAGCCAAAAGAAGGCGGTTCCTGACCACACGACGGCCGCCTCTCGGGCTCTCGCAAAGCCGAGCAAGACCATCGGGAAGAGGATTATCCAGACCACCGAAAACCGCTCAATGGCATCCTGGAGCGTCGCCTCAAGATTGACCATAGGTTGGCGTTGAGATCCGGCATCACTCGCGAGCATCCAGGCCTGAGCAAGCATTGGAATGAGGCCCAAGAATGCAAAGCCGAGGATGCGCAGTCGCTTTGGCTGGGTCACTGCAATCAGCGCACATGCAGCTCCGGCCATGATGTGGGTCCAGCCCGCAACCACCAGCATGACTGTCAGTATTCTCGTCTTACCGGTGCGCGCAGCCCACCAAGCGGCAGACACCAACAGGACCCCGAGAGGGTAGTTGTTTACCTCTGCTGCGTAGTGTAGCTGGACGGGATCAGTAGCGAGCAGCAGCGCCGGTAGGACTGTCTGTGGATGAGCGCGCAAGATGAAGAACACCGCGAGCGTGCTGCAGAGCGCGCTGAACGCGCCCCAGACCAGTGGCTGAGGCACCGCCATGGTTCCCAGTCCATGCAGGAGTGGGTACAGGGGAGGGTGGAGCCCGACCCAGGTGGTTGCTGCGGTCGCGAAGTCACCGACGTGGAGCGCATCGAGAGCGGGACGGTTGTATGCAGCATAGTGAAGACCCCACTCCTCCCACCGGCAACCCGCTCGAAGAAGACGGGTGGCGACTGTGAAGAGCATGATGGCCCAGGCTGCGGCACGCATAGAGAACCCCATTGTTTACTCCACGTAGATGGTACCTCCTGCGGCCTTAAAGGCCTCCGACTTTGCCCGCATGTCAGAGGCAAGGTCTGCTGTGGAAGGCTCTTGCTTTCCCATGTCCCGAATCTGCTGTGTGATCTCCATCGAGCAGAACTTTGGTCCGCACATGGAGCAAAAGTGTGCGCGCTTTGCTGCCGGGGCGGGAAGTGTTGCGTCGTGGTAGTCGCGCGCGGTCTCAGGATCCAGGGAGAGATTGAATTGGTCCTCCCACCGGAACTCGAAGCGCGCGCGAGAGAGGGCGTCATCTCGGTCCTGGGCGCCTGGGTGCCCCTTGGCAACATCGCTCGCATGGGCGGCGATTTTATAGGCGATTAGCCCTTGCTTCACGTCGTCCTTGTCGGGCAGACCCAAGTGCTCCTTGGGTGTGACGTAGCACAGCATCGCACACCCCTGGCTACCGATCACTGCTGCCCCAATGGCACTCGCGATGTGGTCGTACCCGGGGGAGATGTCGATGACGAGCGGCCCAAGGGTATAGAATGGGGCCTCATGGCAGGTCCTGAGCTGCTCGGTCATGTTCTCCTCGATCTTGTTCAATGGTACATGGCCTGGGCCCTCGATCATCACCTGACAGTCTCTCTCCCATGCGTGGGTCGTCAGCTCGCCGAGGGTGTGCAGCTCAGCGAACTGCGCTTTGTCATTTGCGTCTGCAATGGAGCCTGGGCGCAGACCGTCTCCTAGGGAGAAGCTGACATCGTACTTCCGCAGGAGGTCGCAGATCCGGTCGAACTCCGTGTAGAGGAAATTCTCCTTGTGGTGTGACAGGCACCATTTCGCCATGATGGATCCGCCCCGCGACACAATCCCAGTGACACGCTCAGCGGTCATCGGAACATAAGGAAGACGAAGGCCGGCATGGATTGTGAAGTAGTCGACACCCTGCTCGGCTTGTTCTGCGAGGATATCCAAGAACACCTCGATGTCGAGCTTCTCTGGACGCCCACCAACCCGCTCTAGCGCTTGGTATATGGGCACAGTGCCTACCGGCACGGGACAGTTTCGAAGAACCCACTCACGTGTCTCGTGAATTCGGTCCCCGGTAGAGAGGTCCATGAGCGTGTCAGCACCCCACTCAACCGCCCATTGCATCTTCTCAACTTCCTCTTCTATGGAGCTGTGTACAGCCGAGTTGCCGATGTTGGCGTTGACCTTCACAAGGAAGTTTCTGCCGATAATCATCGGCTCCAGCTCAAGGTGGCGCTTGTTTGCTGGAATAATTGCGCGGCCTGCGGCGATCTCCGAACGCACGAACTCTGGATCCACCTGCTCTCGGACCGCAACGAAGGCCATCTCCGGCGTGATCTCACCGAGTCTTGCGTAGTGCAGCTGTGTAAAGCAAGTGTCGCCACGTGCCTCACGCTCCTCGACCCACTCCCGTCGCCGCTTGGCAATGCCGCCCTCGAGATCGGAGGTCTTCGGTCCCGCAGTTTCATAGAACTTATGGGTCTCTCCGTTGGATAGGTTCACCTCAGTGAAAGGAACCTTTAGGTCTCCAATGGATACGCGTGTTCGTGTCGATGGCTTTGTCATGCATTCCTCCGCCGGTACTAGCCGGGTCAGGTTCAAGCGGTGTACTCTCAGGCGCAATGCGCCACCCGCTGCTTTGGTGGGTTGGTTAGAACATCAATTCTTTGTTGCTGGGGCGTGAAGTCGGGAGTCGATCACCTTCCCGTGGCGGTCATAGAGGGTTGCTCGGTCCCGAGTATTATTCCAAATGGGCGACTCTGAGCCGAGGAAGACGGCGAGCTGTGAGGCTGCGTCTCCCTGGTTTTCGCCGATGCCAGAATGGATCTTGAACGTGTGTCCTGGCGGCACGAGGAGTGGAGGAAGTATCCATGACCTCCCAGCCTGCTCTGTGATTCTAAAGCCGTCGAGGTCTACGGGCCGGTCTGACACATTGCAGACGCGGAGGTATTCACCGTTCACGTTGTTCCGGTCGTCGCCGTTTGCGTTTGCGTGGAAGCTCGTGATGTGAAGGACACCTTCGTAGCGGTCTGTGCTCCAGATACCCCTCCCAGCTGCACGGGCGCGAGTCTGAGCATCGCGTCTCTTTGCATGGTCGGTGTCATCAGGCGGGATGATGAACAGGTGAGCGAGGCCGAGCTCGAGGAGGTGAGTTGAGAGGTCCGTGTCACCGACCTCTACACCGGCAATCAGTCTCCCATAGCTGTCACGCTTTACCTGGCCGAAGATTAGTGTTGCCTCCTTGCCGAGGACGAGGGCTCTGGCGGCCTCTCTTGCTTCAATGCCGTAGTCTTCCTTGGGTCGGAGCTCAGGTGTGTTGACCCAGCGCAGCCGGATGCGGTCCCCAGACTCCAGGGTCATTGTGTCGCCATCGTAGACCTCCACGATGCGTCCAGTCGCTGGTGCCGGTGCGTCCTGACCGACGGACTGGGCGTGAACAGGGAGGACAATCAGCGAAAACAATAGCGTAGCGATAGAGGTCATGGGCGCCCATAACCCGGACGCCTCAGCGTGGGTCAACCATTGCTTGAAGACGAATTGCTTGAGACACCAGATACGGATCATCCGGCGAGCGGGCGGCTGCAAGCCATGAGGCATCTCGGGCTCCTTGGATGTCGCCCTGCGCCTCGAGCACTACAGACAGAGTGTCGAGAAACTCAGCTCGGCCCGGGTGGGCCTGTAGTGCCTCTGTGACCCTTTGGTGAGCCTCTGGGAGGCCGGCACCGACCATGGCCTGATACCAGGCCTGACAATTTTCTTTGCTCGGCGCCGTGGTGGCACGCGAGCAGTCTCGCTCGAGTCCAGACAGCATCAGCTCTTCCGCTCGCTGCTGATCTCCCAGCATGTGCCAAGCGCCAGCGAGAAAGTCCAATGGCTCGTCGCCTGGATGGAGACTCTTCTCTGTGTTCAGGATGTCCGCACGAGCCATCGCAATGCGCTCGGGGTCGGCAGGCAGTCGGGCATATAGCCAAGCTGCGTATCCGTCAGCGGGATTCAATCTGATCAGACGCCTAAGGTGAGCCAGCGCGCCGTCGTTGTCATCATCCATGCCTGCGATCAATGCGCGCCGGAGCAGGTGAGCGTGCGGGTTAGCCTCGAGCTGCACCGCCTCTGCGATGGCATGCCGGGCGTCCTTGGGTAATCCTGCGGCCAGCTTTACATCCGCTAGTGCCACCCACGCTGCCGGTGAAGCCGGGTCGAGAATGGTGGCAGCTCGAGCCTGGGTCTCCGCTTCAGCGGTTTTCCCAGACAGCCATAGACCGTTTACTGAAGTGCTCAGCTCACCGGTCTCGATGAGGTCTCGAATTGAGAGCGAGGCGAGGCGCTGGGCCGCAGAAACGATATTGCCCTCTCGGCGCTCTATCCGAGACAGAAGGGCGGCAGCGCCTGGATTTACGGTGGGACGCTGTGCGAGCCTATTCAGTCGACGGCGGGCTTCCTGGTCCTGCCCAATAATGAACAGTGCGCGAACCCGCTTGAGGGGATCGCTTTTGGCTTCGCCGCGGTCGATGAACCAAGAATGTACATCCAGGGCGGGTCGAGGTGTCGCGCCAGCGACTAAGGCGAACTGTTTGTCGGGGTAGTCCAGGACCAGGCGATGGTTCTTGAGGGCGTTGTAACCAATCAATCCTGGCATCTCTGGTGAATGCCGCCTCACGGGTGCGTCGTACTGAATCCACACGGCTTGCTGGGGTGTGTCCAGCATCTGGCCCCCGACGGAGATCTGCGCAACCGGTATACGTCTTGTGGAACGCTTATTGTCCTCGCCGCTGGAGCCTACACCTGCGATGAGCTCGGTACCCTGTGATGCAACGGTTGCGAGGTCCGAGTTTGTGCCGCCGATGAGAAGGATGCCTCTGGCTCCAGTGTCGATCTCGAGCAGCACGGGTTGATGCACTGTAGTTCCGTGTGTGTCGCGGGCGGTCAATGTTGTCTGTGTGAGCGGGTGCTCTCCATTAAAGAAGAGGGGGACAGACTCTGGTGGCATTGCCTCCACGCCGGGCCGCTTCAGAGTGAGTGTCTGGCCCGGGTAGTCCACCTCGACGCGAAAGTGCTTCAGGATGTCGCTGCCAATAATTCCATCTAAGGGAACCATTCCCACGTGGGTGGGGACTCCAGTCACACCAATAGCGACTGCAGTGTCGCTGACCCTGAAGCGCCCAATTTGTATGGAGGGCAGGACGCTTCCCACCCAGGTTGTTGACCCGCCGATACCGGAAAGGTGACCTGGCCGTGCCTGGATGGATAGATTGAGTTCGATCGCGACCCGACGGGAGACCACACTGATTGCTGCCCCTGTGTCCACGAGAAACAGTCTCGGCTTCCCGTCGGATAGGACGGCCTCCACAAAGATCTTGTCCTGGGCAATCGGGTTTCGGTACATCGCAGTGGTGGAGGCATTTGGCCCCGTCACGGTGCCCTTCAGAGACGGACCACGCATAGCGCAGCCCGGACCAACCATGAAGGCGAGGGCAAGGCAGAAAAAGCGCGTCATCTTCGGAGATTACCTGGAGTCAGAGTGGTAGCGATACCCGGCCCTGATTGCGGCCACGACGCACAGTGATCAGAATTGCAGACCGGTGTCGTCCGAGTGCCGCCTGAATGGCGCTCTGGACATCCTGGGGTGACTGGACCCGACGACCATCGACACCAAGAATGAGGTCGTGACGCCGAAGCCCGACCCGAGCAGCTGAACCCTCTGGCCCGATGCGCTCGACGGTGACTATATCTGTGCCGGCAATGTTCTTATCCCCAAGCGTCCATCCGACCGCACGAGACGTGCGCTGCTCAGCGGCTTGTCGGTCGACGACCGCGGTGAGGAGCTTGAGCTCGACAGCCTGTTGTTGGCGGTACACGGTGAGGTTGAGGCTGTCACCGGGAGAATAGGCTGACAAGAAGGCATTCAGATCGGCACGTCCCTGGACCGATCGGCCGTCAATCGAGATGATAATGTCGCCTGGTGCGAGGCCCTTGGTGGTCGGGTCTTCAGTGAGTACGGCGGTGACCTCTGGTCCAGTTGTCCGTCCCTCGGCAGTCCGAAACGCAATATCAGTCACCACAACACCGAGCCATGGCACGCGAACCATGCCGCTCTCCACGAGATCCTTTGCGACCTTTATGGCTCGGTCAATCGGAATGGCGAACCCAATACCTTGAGAATCAGGCTGGATTGCGGTGTTGATGCCGATGAGATGACCATTTGAATTCAGGAGCGGTCCTCCGGAATTGCCTGGATTGATGCTTGCGTCGGTCTGTATAAAGTCCTGCAACACCCGCTCGTCAGTCTCCAGGGCCCTCGCGGTTGCACTCACCACACCTGTTGTCACGGTGTGCCCGAGACCGAAGGGATTTCCGATAGCGATGACGGGTTCACCGAGGATGAGATCCGCGCTGGTTCCCAGGGTGACTGCCTCCAGTCCAGGCCGAACTGGGATGCGCAGTACCGCCAAGTCCAGATCCTCGGCCAAGCCCACAATCTGCGCTTCTCCATGGGTCCCATCGGCGAAAGTGACCTGAATTTTGACCGCGGTCGACACCACGTGGGCGTTGGTGAGTACGATCCCGTCCTCGTCGATAACCACGCCCGACCCTTCACTAGACTCGGCGTTTCGCTGGTACGGTCGCCCAAAGATATCCACGGCGGGTTGCTCTGTGGTGATCGACACAACGGCTGGCGCAACCTCAGCGACTGCTCGGGTGACATTTGTCTCGCGGCTGCCGGAAACGGAAGGTGAGGCGCTGGTGTTGATTGTGCCCGCTATAGGGGACCGCTCAGGGGAGGCACGCTGGGCCGCCTTGTCGGCCCACGCGCCAACAGTGATTGCGCCTGCGAAACCAATACAGAGGCCAATACCGATGCCTGTGAATACTTGTTCAGACGTCTTCATGGGGTCTATCTACCGAGTGAGCACCCAAAAAACAAGACCACCCCCGAGTTGCCCCGGGGGTGGTCGAAGTTCGGCTACAGCTGACCCGAGGGTTCAGCTGTGAAGTCGTACATCAGATGCGGTCAACACCAAGCTTCTTGACGTTAGACTTCCAAACCTTGTCTCCGAGCCATGATGGGCCGTTAGCTGGAGCTGCAACCTGCTCACGCCATCCCTTGAAGTTGTGAACACGGTTGGTGCCACGCTCGCGAAGAGAGATGGTGGTGTGGCCGCGTGAAGCAGCCTTGAGAGCGGCGCCGCGAGGCTGCCGTGATGCGAAGACGATGTTTGAGTCCTTACCGCTTGTCTGCAGTACGAAGTACTTCTTTTCAGCCATGATTTCTTTCCTGTGTGGACCTTGCAGTTTTCGGTCAAAGCAGGTCCAAGCTTTGACCGTGGTTGGAAAACGCAGAGTTCGGGCGGAAACGCCCTTCCCTCCTGCCTGTTTGGCTTAATTGGGTTTGTTGACCCGGCAACATGAATTGCAGAGATGTACAACGTTTGATGGTTTTTTTGTACGGTAAACAGTCCCTTGCGGGCTCATAAGTGGCTGTTTTTGTACAAGTAAACCTGAAAACCCGAATTCAGTGTAGATCGGGAAAAAAAGTACAACTTGCTCCCCGTGCCCCATTGATGGGCCAAGTTATCCACAGGGGGAATCACAGAATTTATGGAATTTTGAGTGCCTGAGGCTTCTGTCCGGACAGAAGAAGCCAAGTCTCGGGTGTTGAATCCAGCCAGGTTGGAGCTCTCGACCATGGTGCGATGTTTGACTGCTCCGTTGCGTCGGCGAGTCGTGACTGCTTCCACCCAAGCGGGGTGTTTCGGAACTGGACAACACTATGGGATCCCAAGGCGATGACCGATCCGCCCGCGCTGGACTCTACATAGAGCAAGCGATTGATCGTGTAGCTGTCTTCGATCTCGCCGATTGGGACGCGCTCTGTGTACTCGGGCCCAGGGTACACGGACAGCAGGGCTTGAGCGTCATGGCCGTAGCGGAAATGCCAGCCATCCGCGACCAGCAGGTCACTCACGCCGTCACCGTCGATGTCTGCGACGGCGAGGGTCCTGACTCCGCGAACAGTGGTGCGAGATGTCAGGCTTCCATCTGCGGCGACAATATCTAAACCCCCGTGGGACCGAGGTTGTGGGCCATACAGTCGGCCAATAGCCAGTTGGTCCTGCGCCAATGGTGACTGCTTGAGGCCCATCAGAGAGATCTGGCGTGGCGTGAGGGTGTCTGCACTCAGGGTGTAGGAGGTGGCCTTCTTTGATGGGCCAAGAATCGTAATGAGGGGGGCCCCTGCAGCGAATGAGATGTCTGTGATCCGGCTACCGAGATGAGAGACATCGATCGCAGTGGCGGTATTTCCATCTATCGAAACGAGTGTGGGCTTTGCTGATGGCGCGAGTCTCGACCGGCCGAGTCCAATCAATAAGGAGTCTGTGGGCCGCGCATCGACAGGCCCTGTGCCCCAGGCGTGGACCGCTCCAGCCACGTCGAGGCGCTCACGGCCCCAGCTGATCGTGCCGTTGTTGACCCGAACTATCGTCGGGGTGGAGCTGGCCTCCAACTGCACGGTGAAGAGTCCCTCCGCGGGCCCGGGCTCGATGTTCGGACTGTTGTCGCCCTGCTGACAGCCAGCAACTGTAAGAGAAATCGATAAAGCGATGATTCGGCTCACAGTGTGTTCTCCACCCATTTTGGCTCGTGTCCCGCCACAATTTTTAGGTCCGGACACTTCTCTCTATATAGGCGGGCCCAATCGAGTGCCGCCTTTTGCTGTTTTGGACGCCCATCAACCACCAGTGAAACACGCCAAGGGCGTCTGCTGTCATCAAGGTGCCCATCGACCCAAGCGATGTCGCCGATAAAGAGCCATGTGTCTGCCCGGGCCAGCACCAGAACGGATGCGGAGCCTGGAGTGTGGCCTGGGGTCGAGAGATACCAGATTGAGCCGTCGCCACGGACGTCGAGCGCGGGTACCCCGAGTATTTGCCCGGCCTCACCGGGATCATGATCGACCACATTCCAGCGCACGGCGTGAGTGAGCTTTGCCGCGGAGAAGGCAACGTTACTCGTCCGTGCGGTGCTCCACTCCTCCCGAGTCGTCCACGCGACTGTATTGGTGTCGAGGTCAAACAAGCCGCCGATGTGGTCGTAATGGAGGTGGGTCAGGAGGACGATAGGGACCTCCCCGGACGACCGCTCCGCAATTGCAGCACCTGGCGGAATGGTGAGGTTGTTGGTCGATAAAGGAAATCGAGGAAAGACGCCGTCACGGGTCGTTTGGCCCAGCCCGGCATCGACATAGACGTCACCGGCTGGATGAGAGATGCGCCCAATTAGTAAGGGTAGGCGAGTGGCACCTTCGTGGTGTGTCTCGACCTTAGCCTCGTCGGTTGCCGCCCATCCTGTAGAGAGAACCTCCACCTCCACACCGGCAAGTCCGCTCGGCTGGGGACAGACAAGGGCACCGCCAAGAGCAATGCTTGTGGGGTTCATGACACCTCCGTGGAGGAGACGTTAACCGAGACACCACATCCAGTGTGTGGGAGCAACATGTTTCGGCGGATACTGATAGCAAATCGTGGTGAAGTGGCGGCTCGTGTGGCGCGAACTTGCGGTGAAATGGGAGTCGAAGCGGTCTATATTGCAACCTCTGCTGACCGTGAGCTGGCGTTCCTCGGGGAAGGGCCAACCGTCGCGGACATCGGCGGGACCCGCGCGTACCTGAGCCTCGACGCGGTCATCAAAGCGGGTCTGGACAACGCGTGCACAGCAGTCCATCCAGGCTGGGGCTTCCTCTCCGAGAATCCGACCTTCGCTGCGCGGTGCGAATCAGAAGGGATGACGTTCATTGGCCCATCGGCAGCTACAATGCGGAGGATGGCCGACAAGGCCGCTGCCCGTGACGCGATGGAGGCACTTGGTGTCCCCACGATTCCGGGTAGTGAGGGTGCCTTAGACGGCCCGAAAGATGCTGTGGCCGTGGCCACACAGATAGGATTTCCAGTGCTGCTCAAGGCGGTGTCTGGCGGTGGCGGTCGTGGAATGCGGGTCGTTCGCTCAGCGGCTGAGGTGGAGTCTGCATTTCTTGAGGCAAGCGCCGAGGCGCAAGGAGCCTTTGGCGATGGTCGCATGTATGCTGAGAAGCTCATCGAGAATGGGCGACACATTGAGTTTCAAGTGATCGGCGATGGGCGGCGGGTACAGATTCTCGGTGAGCGTGAGTGCTCAATTCAGCGACGGCATCAGAAGCTTCTAGAGGAGACGCCGAGTCCGGGGCTCAGGGGTGCTGCAGGGTCGGCGCTGAAGGCGCGTGTTGCAGCACAGCTAAAGGCAGCCTGTGAGGCCATCGGGTACCGAGGCGCGGGCACCATTGAGATGCTCCTGGATGGCGACGATGGACTGTACTTCATGGAGATGAACACTCGGCTCCAGGTTGAGCACACGGTGACAGAGATGGTGACGGGCGCTGACCTGGTCAAGGCGCAGCTTCAGGTGGCGGCAAACCAGGTGCTTGGCGACTTCAGTGCCCCAGAAGGTTGGGCGATACAGTGCCGAATTAACGCTGAGGATCCAGGGGCAGATTTTCGCCCCGAGCCTGGACTGCTGACACGGTTTGAGCTTCCGAGCGGTGAGGGGATTCGCGTTGAGAGTCACCTCAGAGAGGGCGACCGCGTGTCGCCCCACTATGACTCCATGATTGCAAAGGTCATCGCCCACGGGAAGGACCGTGAAGAGGCCACCGAGCGGCTCAAGGGAGCACTCAATGCAATGGTCATCGAGGGAGTCAAGACCACTAAAGGCCTGCACCTGGGGCTACTTTCGCACCCAGGATTTATTGCAGGAGACACGGACACTGGGTTCTTAGAGAGAGAACTGGAGGGATTGTTGCGATGAAACTCGGAATGCACAAGATTGGTGGCTCCCTCGAGAACTCCACTGGCGAACAACAAGAGAATAGGGACCATCACGATAGACTCGACGAGGCCCTTGAAGCTAAGCGTGGGGTTGTCGAAGGTGGATGGGGTGCTGAGCGTGCTCACCGGAAAGGAAAGCTCACAACGTGGGAGCGTATTGACCTTCTCAAGGACGAGGGGACAGATGTCTACCCAGTGGGCACCCTAGTCAACTGGGACCGCGATTTTCCAGGCTCCAAGCGGCAGGCTCCGGGGGCTGGCGTTGTCACGGCCTTCGTACAAGTTCATGACCGATGGGTCATGGCAATCGCTAACGACAATACTGTCGCCAGTGGCGCCTGGTGGCCACTCACTCCGGAAAAGATTCAGCGTGGACAGGAGATGGCGCTCAAGCTCGGAATTCCTGTTGTTTACTTGGTGGACTGCTCAGGGTTGTTCTTGCCAGAGCAGAGTAAGTCATTCCCCGGCCGCTACGGCGCAGGTCACATTTTTAAGAAAAACAGCGAGCTTTCAGCAGCTGGTGTGCCTCAAATCGCGGGCGTCTTTGGGGACTGCATTGCGGGTGGCGGGTATATGCCGATCATCAGCGACCGAGTCTATATGACCGAAGCCGCCTACATGGTCATCGCTGGGGCGGCACTCATCAAGGGCGCGAAGTCCCTTCAGCTGACAAGCCTGGACATCGGCGGGCCTGAGGTTCATGTTCATCGTTCAGGGTGCGCAGATGTGCGCGTTCCCGACGACGCTACCGCGATTGCGCATATTCGTGACGAGGTCGGTCGGACCCCAAGTACGGCGGCGGACTTCTACCGCCACGGTTGCGCCCCAGAGCCACCCCTCGAAGACGCCCGTGAGATTGCTGCGATCTTTCCAGCGGACCATCGGCACATCTACGACATGCGCCAGGTGATCTCACGATTGGTTGATGGCAGCCTGTTCCATGAAATGTTCGCCGATCAGGGCAGAGAGATGATCACGGGGATCGCGCGGATTGGCGGCCTGTGGATGGGAATTATCGCGAACGATCCAGCACCCCATCCGCACCCGTATTCGGGCGGCATGCGAGCCGGTGGGATCCTGTACCGCGAGGGCATCGCCAAAATTTCAGCATTTTCTCGTGCGTGCAATGCAGACGGCATCCCACTGATTTGGCTCCAGGATATCGCGGGTTTCGACATCGGTGTCGAGGCCGAGGCCATGGGACTCTTGGGCTATGGATCGAGCCTGATTTATACGAATTCCACCAATGAAACCCCGATGTTCACGGTTCTCATGAGGAAGGCGTCTGGTGCTGGATATTATGCGATGGCTGGGCACCCCTATGAGCCAGTAGTGCAGCTCTCTACGCCGGCTTCGCGCCAGAGCGTCATGGAGGGCCGCACCCTCGCAATCGCCGCGTTTAATACAAAGCTCGATGACGACTTCGAGATTGCCACGACGGACGAAGCGGAGCGCGCTGAGATTGCGGCTGGCATGGCAAAGACCGAAGCGCGGATTGAGGCGGATATGGACCCAGTGGTCGCCGCAGCGCAGATGGACACCGATGAGATAGTGAAGCTCTCAGAGATACGTGAATGGTTGGTTCTCTTTGCCGAGGTGTCCTACCAGGCCTCAGGGCGGAGGCGAATCAAGAACCCGCGAATTTGGAGCATTCACGACTTAGAGGTCCTGACCAAAACCCGAAGCTCGGGGTCGCAGGCTGCAGAGAACAAGCCAGCGGCAGCAGGTACCAAAGAGGCGCCCGAGCCGGGTGCTGTCGCAGTGTGCGCCACGATGGACGGAAGCTTCTGGCTGAGACCGAAACCCACTGCTCCCGCATTTGTTGCGGAGGGTGCCACGATAAACCCTGGTGACACAATCGGGCTTATGGAAGTCATGAAGACATTTTCACCGCTTAGGGCGACCGCTAGCGGCGTCTGGTTAGGTGCGGCGGTCGTCGACGGCGAGGCCATCCAGCCAGGAACGATTGTTGGCTGGATGCGGCCAGGCTGAGTTCCGTGGTACGGTCACGCCATGTTTAGACGTTTCTCTGTTGTTGTGGGCTGCTTGTTGCTCGGTGGCCGTGCTGCCGAGGCCTCCTGTGATGCGGCCTATTCGGCCGAGCGGCTGGGTGACGACATGGCAGCCATGGCCTCGTCACTTCAATCGCGAGACCTCAGCTCTCTTGGACAAGCAGGTGGATCCCTGGTCGCGGGCTTGCCGTGTGTAGACTTTCCCCTCGCGCCCATGATTCTTGGAAGCGTTTACCGCTACGCTGGTCTCAATGCGTACTATGGCGGCAGAGATAGGGAGGCGCGGGCTTGGTTTCGGAGCTCCCTCGAGCTTGACTCGACCTACGACTGGGATGTCAGCGAGATCGGCATAGACGACCCGATTCGGGCCGTGTTTGACGAGGAGCGGGCCGCAGCGTCGACAGAGAAGGTGCCTATGGAGGGCGGGGTCCAGATCAAGGCCTTCACGGACGCGAGACTCACAGCCGATGGGCGCGCGCTCTCCAAGCCGTCCCTTACCGTCGGTCGGCCGCACTTGGTTCAGCTGATATCGACAACCAGCGGTTCGGCGATGAATACCTGGCTTATTGATGGAAACGCCCTGCCGGAGGCTGTCATTGAGGAGCCGCAGGCAGTCACATCTGTCAGCTCCGGTCCCGCGCTTGGCTCGTCGACCGGCGTGGCCGTCCAGCGAATTGAGCGCTCACGTCCGCCGCTAAAGACCCCAGCGATCATCAGCGGCGGCGTGCTGATGGCAGCGGGTGTCGGGATGTACGCAGCTTCGTTCGCGACCCGTGGCAGTTTTGATAAAGCCTCAACCCTCAGCGATGCTGAGAGCCATAGGGCAGTCACGAATGCGCTTGTTTTGGGCGCGGGTGGCGCACTGGTCGCTGGCGCTGGCCTGACCTACGTCGGGCTTATGCTCGACGGAGGACCCGGTATTCATTGGTCTATGCGCTTCTAGCGGTCTCTGTTCCAGAGGTATTCTGCTTCACCATGCTTCGCGGCAGCCCAACGTCCGAGCACGAAGAGAAAGTCGCTCAGGCGGTTCAGGTAAGGCAGGGTGTTCTCGATAGACTCGGGAGCGTCACCTGACAGCCTGACGAGCTCGCGCTCAGCCCGTCTACAGACGGTCCTGGCTTGGTGCAGGAAGGCACCTACTGGGCCGCCGCCTGGGAGAATAAACTCCTTAAGTGGTGGAAGATCAGCGTTGAGGTCGTCTATCCATTTCTCCAGACGAGTGATGTCATCTGTGCTGATGAGAGTCATGCCTTCCCAGCGATCGTCGGGCAAGGTTGCGAGGTCTGCACCGAGGTGGAAAAGGTCATTCTGGATGAATTCGAGCAGTTCGTTCACACGCTCGACGACATTTTTTTCGGCCTCGGACCGGCCGTTAAATGTTCTCGCCAGCCCGATGATCGCGTTGAGCTCATCGACCGTTCCATAGGCTTCGATGCGGCTTTCTCCCTTAGATACCTTCCGTCCGCCAACGAGGCTCGTCGACCCTTTATCCCCAACTCTTGTATAGACCTTTGTGATTCTCACTTCACTCTCCTTAGCAATGCTGAAGCCTGATTCTGTCGCACGTGATACCTTGCGCTCTCAGAGAGACCCTGGAGGAACGTATCATGAACATGGACACTAAACGCGTCACCGTCGAAGGACTTCGAGGCGCCGACGTCGCTACCATTAAGGTGCTCGCGCAGGATGTGCTGGGCCTTCCAGTGAATCAGATTCACCCGTCAACAGTTTGTGACCTGTTTGCGCTGGCAGAGGTATCCGATCAGGTGCCTGAGCAACTTGCTCAAGATTTATCCAGCTTTGTCAGCAGATGTGATCGAGAGCTGTCGGATCTCCCGGACAGCAAGGCGCTGAGTGACTACACGGCCGGCCTGCTCACTCTGGATGCCGGCTTGGTTCCGGAGACACTTCGCTCACTTATTGCTGGCTTAAATGGCGACGAGGATGAAGATGTCCAGGCTGTGCTCACAGGGCTCGCCACACACTTCGCGACAGCAGACGCCGCCCCGTTTGACGTGTCTGAAGACAAGAGCATTGCGGCGACCGCTGCTGCTGGACGAGGAAAGGCCGCGAAGCCAAAGAAGAAGGCGACTGCCAAGAAGAAGGACGACACTGAGCGTCGTGAGTGGATTGCACAATTTGCGGTGGGTCGTCTAGGCAACTACGAGACCGGCCTGAAAGAGTCGCTCCTCGTCGGAGCCGCACGTCACAAGGCGCCATGGGATGACATCACCGAGCGTGAGGTTCGTTCAGTTCTCCGCGCAATGGGTCGCGATGGCAAGCTGCGCACAACAGTAGGCCGCTGGCTGCTCAACCGCTAGTTAGCACCGTAGGCTCGGCCAAGAACAACGGCCATTAGCCAACGAATTAGTGCCCGTGGAAACAGTCGTGCGGAGAAGGTCGCCATCCGGTTTCCTAATCCGGGTATTGCGACTGTTTTATTCGACTGGATCGCCGCCAGGACAGTGTCGACAACGGAGTCGAGGCTGCAAGTGACCAGGCCAACACCCGGCAATGCGTCCAGCGGGACGTCTGAGGCTGCGGCAAAGCCAGTATGAATGGTGCCAGGACAGATGGTCACACACCGCACGCCTGTTGACTTCAGCTCAGCAGAGACCCCCTCCGCCCAATGGAGCAGGAAGGCCTTGCTCGCCGCATAGGTGCTCATATAAGGCATGGGCTGAAAGGACATTCCGGAGGCGATGTTCACAACGCAGCCGTGGGCCCGCTCGACCATCATGGGTAATGCCAGGCTCGTGAGGTGCACCGGCGCGTTGCAGTTTAGCTTGACAATGTCTACCTGCTGCTCGGTCGGGGCTGAGCTGAAGGGCCCAAAGGAACCAACTCCGGCGTTATTGACAAGAAGATCAGCCTCTGGGAGGTACGTGGCGACTGCGGCGATTCCGGTGTCCTTTGTGATATCTGCGCAACAGATGGTGGTGTCGCACCTGAGAGTAGTGGCCAGCTCTTCAAGAAGCTCCTGGCGCCTAGCGACCAGGACTAAACGCTCGATACCGAGCCGATCGAGTGCCAAGCATAGGGCGTGGCCGACCCCAGAAGACGCTCCGGTGACGACAGCAGTTCGATACGGAAACGGTGGGTTCGACATGCATAATCTCCAGAATCGGATTAACCCGCGGTGCTCTCAGACGACCCGACCCTGCCTGTCGCCTGCGAAAACGTCCGCAAGATGAAGACGGACACTCAAGGAGAACTCATGCGTAATACCATTTTTACGGTCGCCCTTTTGGGTGCCACAGCCCTCACTGTGGCCTGTGACATTAAAGACGACGACTCTGCGGCTGGCCCAGTCACTGATGACACCGCTTCTGGCGATGCCGATGCTGACACGGATGCCGACGCCGATGCTGATGCTGACGCTGACGCTGACGCCGATGCGGACGATACAGGCACGACACCTGCAGGCCCAACCGTTGTTGATGTACAGACCCATGTTGTCGCCACAGGAGACTCTGTGACACTCGAGGGCGTCGTAGTGACCTCCGGCTTTACTCCAGCCAACACCGGATTCTTTATCGGTGACGCTGCTGGTGGACCCAACAGCGGAGTCTGGGTCTACGCCCCCTTCATGAGCGCTGACGTAATCATCGAGCCCGGCAACGAGATCACGATCACCGCTATTGTCGGTGAATATGCTCCAGCTGAAGAAGAAGATGGTGATACCGGAGCCGTGGAGGCTCCAGAACTCACAGACTACGAGACTCAGACCCAGCTCATACTCGGCTCTGCAGAGGACGTTGTGGTCACTGGTGTCGTGGACATGCCGATGGCGAGCTTGCTGACGGGCGACACGCTCGCTGTTGCTGAGACGGCCGAGGCCTACGAAGGCGTGACCGTTTCTTTTGAAGGTGTATCCGTGACCGGAGCTTACGAAGGTGGGATGTTTCAGATCGACGGTGGCAACTCGGTAGGCGAGATGTTCGTAGACTTCGAGTACGTCCGGCTTGGCGATACGTTCACCAACCTCACGGGCGTCGTTGGCTTTAAAGATGGCCTGTATACACTGTCGCCACGCTCCAACGCTGATGTAGAAGGGCATGCTACGACTTGCGGGTCCTGCACGGCTGACCTGTGCATCGACGACCTGGCTGCAGGGAACCTCGTCATCTCAGAGATCATGGCCAACCCTGATACATGTGGTGACCGGGACAATGCTGGCGAGTATATCGAGGTGTACAACGCAGCTGCCGGCAGCGTGGACCTCAACTGCCTCGCACTTACCGATGGCGGCGAGCATGTTGGCTATGTTGAGACTGAAACAATCGTCCCTGCGGGCGGCTACGCTGTACTCCAACGTCGCGGTGAAGAGTACTGCTACGATGACGCCATCGCAGCTACTGGCGCACCGACGGCCATCTACCGGAAGGCAATGAGCCTCAACAATGATGGAGACTCGGTCACCCTCTCTTACGAGGGCACAGTTTTTGACACCGTCACCTACACGGCGAGCGGCGACGACTCCTGGCCCGTTGCCGAGGGGGCGTCAATGCGCCTGGACGGTGGCATGGTGACGGTTCCGGGCGGCGCCTCAGCGAATGACGAACCGGTGAACTGGTGTGTGTCCATGAGCCCAATTGGCGACACAACGGACCTTGGAACGCCTGGGGCTGCCAATGGCCTGTGCGCAGGAATCTTCGGAAAGTAGGACGCTCAGACTAAAAAAAAAGCCATCGCCCTAATGGGCGGTGGCTTTTTTTTAGCTGGTGCGGCAAACCATTCGATCTACTGCATGTACGGGCGCTGTGTCGCCCGCCATGAGGTGTGCGATGGCGGAGTAGACAAGCCTCTGCTGCTCAAGAATTCGCTTGCCCGCAAATGCGTCGGATAAAACGTCAATCTCGAAGTGCCCGCCACCGCCGTTGACGGTCGCCTTGGCACCTGGGATTGCCGCTTCGATTGCGGCTTGTACTTCTTCTTCGATTGTCATTTGGACCTCTGTTGATCAGGTCATACCCTTAAGTGGTTTTATCTGCCAGACCTCGGCGTCAATGTCTGCCGCAGTCAGGGCCCTTAGCCACCAGGCTTGCCGGTCTCTGAGGGTGTCGCCTGGGCCCTTAATCTCCACGAACTTCAGGCCCTTCTCGACAACTGTCCCAAAGAAAGACACCTCCGGGCCGGGCAATATGGTCAGGTCGGGAAGGCCTCGCTTTGCGCCGTACCAGTCATCGATGAAGACATCCATGATCGCGTTCAGTGAATCAGCTGCCATCGCTTTTGCCACAGAAGTCAACAAGTCCAGGTCGAATGCCGTCCAGTGGGCGCCTGCCACAGCCTGGCCTTGACGCTTGTTCCAGGCTGCCGTGATGAGTGCAGCGACTTCTCCGGACCTGACCTGATTCTGTATCTCTTCGATCAGCCCATGCCTTGCGCTTCGGAATGCGGTCGTGCCGAGGTCCAGTGGGCCGGTGAGGTGGGGGCAGGGCAGGGCTCCATCGACCGGCTCGAACAGTGCTGCGTCGTAGATAAGGGCGAACAGAGTTGTCCAGATCCCGTTTTCGGAGTGCAGCGCCCTCCTGCCGTGTAGCGATAGTGCGGTAATGACTGCACGCTCGACTCGCTGGGGTGGAGCCGGACCCGCTTCGTCAGCTGGGGACTGTGGGAGGAGAATCTTTTTTACCTTGGGGGCCACTCGGTCGCGGGGGTACGGCCACGTTTTGGAGACCTTTCGCGCCAGCCGGGAGCCGGTCCGATGAAGCGCCAGTGCATCTGGCTGGGCCGAGAGCCCAGACAGACAGACCTCGAGCCCAACGCCAGGACGGCCGGCACGCTCCTCGACCAGCGCGAGGCGCGCCGTGAGTCCAGCGCGGTGCTTAGTCCCTAAACTCAGAGCGCGGCGGTAGGCAGTCGCAACTTTGGCAGCGGGTTCTGTCCGCTCCGCATTCCGAAGCGACGATACCAGCAGGTGAGTGAGCTGCCTGTATGCGGAGAAGCGGTACTCCCATGGCTGTGGTGGCCCCAGGGACTCAATCCTCTCGGTGAGCGTCCTCGCACACTCAAGGTGGTCACCCTGATCTTCCTTGTGACGATCGACGAGGGCCTCTTCGTATGCGACTAAGCTGAGTCGGTTTCGAAACCGCCCAGACCCGCTGCTCAAGGCGTATTCGGCCGATCGACGCACGCCCATCTGGTCCAGCACCTCCCGGCTGAGGTCGCCGGCATGGTTCTGAAGTGCAGCTCTGAATACCCGCCGAAAGAGCCCCCTGTGTCGTGGGGACACCATCGCTGGCTCCGTGATGTCGTGACGTCCGCTGAGGGCACGCAAGAGTTCCCCTTTATTCCCAGCGTGTGGGAGCCCGAGATGGCGACAGTTTGCACGAAGCTCTGGGACCTTGAGTCGCTGTAGCCGCTCGGCCCGTGGAAGCTGTTTTCCTGTGGAAAGAAAGCCGGCCACTGCGAGCTCAGAGAGGGCATCCACCATCCGCGGAAGTGCTGGGTGGTGGAACTGGTCGACCCGAACAGGAAAAACGCGACGCTGAATGAGCCTAGCGTAAGCGTGGGCAGCCGGGTCAGAGAGGTCTTGCCAGCACTCAAGGACGTGAGCTTCACCAGCAGTGAGAAGATGCCCCTCGATCTCCAGTCCCCGGTTTACTGCCTGTTTAGCGTGCGTGAGCGGGTAGTCTGGTGGCAGTACGGCGGGCTTGGACATGTTGAGATCCTACCGCTCAGGGGAACTTTCTGCCGGTCACCTTTTGTCCGCAGGCATGTGGTATCCAGAGGAATGCACGCCTCTGCTCCCAGTTCGCGAACAATACCGATCAGCATAGGCTTGCTGGTGGTGTTTGCGGTCGCGGCCGCGGCCAGGCTCCACGGCATCGATTCGACGATGAGCCTGCAGGACAGTGTCGGCCCGTACCTCTCCGCTGTCCGGCTAGACGGCAGAGGCCACGCACCAGCCTATGGTGTGGCGATGCTGTTGCCCTATATGGCCGCAGTAACGGTCAGCTACACCCTAAAAGGCGCCTGTGGCGTCATTGCAGTTCTTCACGCCGCGGCAGCCCCGATTGCCGGTCTGCTCGCTGCCCGTCGGTCCAGAGGCTCCGTGGTTGCTGCAGTGGTTGTGGGGCTGCTGGCCGCTTTTGACCCTGGGCTCATGGATACAGTCCGCTCAGGAGCTGAGGGTTACTTCGCGCCGGTATTCGTGGGCCTCGCA